>Ga0123357_10000098_pt1 | contig 71462 bp, 53 predicted proteins | sample TergutEmb28metaG_FD_89873 | JGI IMG/M metagenome (GOLD analysis project Ga0123357, IMG submission 89873) | Embiratermes neotenicus P4 segment gut microbial communities from Petit-Saut dam, French Guiana - Emb289 P4 | ecosystem: Host-associated > Arthropoda: Insects > Digestive system > Gut ...
CAACCCCTCCCGGTCGGCCGGGTCGTTTTTTTTGTTCAGGGTTTTTTTGGGGGACACATAGAAGCAGTTTTTAGTGGTGGGGGGGGGGGGCAGGTTGGGCAATCTGGACTGGCGGACTCATCAAGGCCGCACACGATTCATCGCGGGGAGAGAGGAAAGCTGAGAAAATGTTCCAACTCTGCGTCATGGCGGAACTTACGTCATCCTTAACAGCAAGTATTTTGCGTGTCACCGCTATGCAACGGCACGCTGTATGTTCGAAATACCACAAGTTTTAAAAAAAGCAAGTGTTTTTTTGTTTTGAGGAGAGCCTGGGCTGACAAACGCATATTGCCACAAAAGATGGCCACCCCGCTCTGTCTCAACCCTCCACTATTTTGATAATCAGAGCCGCAACCGTAAGGGAGCGACCCGTGTGACCATGCGAAAATACCGCCAGTCGCTCCCTTACGGTCGCGGCTCTGATCATCGCTTGCGGAGGGTTGAGACTGAGCATGGCCACCCCCCTTTGCGAGGAATCGCAAGACTATAGAAAGTTTCCCCCAACCGCGGCAACGGCTATCATCAGGGCGTTCCTCGTTCGGAGTGGTTCGGCATGAAACTCAATTGCCTTCGTAGCGTCTCGCTGGCTATCGTCTCGGTTACTCTCGGCGTGGTTGTCGGTCGTAGTACGCTTACCCCCCACGATCAGTTTCTCCCCGCCGCCCCGAATGCGGCCGTGCGAGATTCCTACAAGGTCTTCGATACCCTCGTCGATATCCGTTCACAAATCCTCCATAACTACGTCGAAACCGTCGATGACAAAAAACTCATGGACGGCGCCATTCAAGGCATGCTCAAAACGCTCGATCCCTACTCGAATTACTTTTCCAAAGAGGAACTTGCGTCGTTCGATCGGGTGGTGCACGGGCAGTTCTCCGGCATCGGTGCTGAAATCTCCCAAGACATCAACGGCAACTTCATTATCATCTCGCCTTTGGAAGATTCTCCCTCGCTCAAGGCCGGCATTTATGCGGGTGATCGTATCCTGAAAATCGACGGCGAGAACGTCGAGGATCTCTCGCTGAAAGAGCTCATTTCTCGCATCTCCGGCACCCCCGGCAGCCAGGTCGTCATGACCGTGCTCCATCAAGGCGACAAAATTCCGGTCGACGTGACCATCACGCGGGCAGTCGTGCAGGTTCATTCCGTTCGAGGCGTTGAGCACAGACCTGACGGCTCATGGGACTTCCTGATCGAACCGCAGCATCGCATCGCTTACGTCCGTATCAATAACTTCATGGAAACGACGGCTGAGGAACTCGACAAAGCGCTCCTGCCGCTGATTCAAGATCAGGGCGCGGGCTCCGTCAAGGGCATCATCCTGGACCTGCGATTCAACCCCGGCGGACTCCTCGAGGCTGGCATCGACGTCTGCGAGCGATTCCTCGATTCCGGCGTCATCGTCTCCACCGGGCGGCCGGATTCCGCCAAGCGAAACGTCGTCCGCGAGGCTACCAGGGAACACACCTATCCCCGTATTCCGCTGGTGGTTCTGGTCAATGAACTCTCAGCTTCCGCTTCTGAAATTGTGGCCGGGGCTCTGAAAGATCATCGCCGGGCCGTGCTCATCGGAACGCGAACCTTCGGCAAAGGCTCCGTCCAGTCCCTGCTGACGCTGGACAACGGCAACGCCGCCCTCAAGCTCACCACCGCGTACTACTATCTCCCCTCCGGCAAAAATATCATGCGGAAAAAAGGCGCCACCACCTGGGGCGTCGAGCCGGACCCCGCCTTCAACATCCCACTGACCGAAGAAGAAAATCGGCAGGTGCTGATCAACCGTCAAAAATCCGACATCATCCGCCGCGTTGCTGCTTCTGCCACCGCGACCACCGCCCCTGCCACCGACACCGAGCGTATCGAAAAAAACGCCACCCGCCCTGCCGAAGCCACCGATCGCCAACTCCAACGCGCCCTGGAAATCCTCCTCGCCTACGAAGCCTTCGGCACCACCCGCGACTTCTCCGCCACCTCCAGCGTCACCACCACCCGCCCCTCCGCCTCCGCCAGCGTGCCCGCCCCAAAACCACCTCCTGAAACCGCCCCCGCACCGATGCCAGTAAATAGTGAATAATGAATAGTGAATAGTGAAAACGCTTATTCTTGGCATTGAAACTACTTGCGATGAAACCTCCGCGGCGATTGTGCGCGACGGATACGAGGTGCTGTCAAATGTCGTGAGTTCGCAGATCGACCTGCACGCGAAGTTCGGCGGCGTTGTTCCGGAAGTCGCCGCCCGTGCTCATCTCGAATGCCTCAATCCCATCATCGAAGAAGCGATCAAAACCGCCAACATCACCAGCCCCGCAGCCGCAATCGACGCCATCGCCGTCGCCAACTGCCCCGGTCTGATCGGCTGCCTCCTCGTCGGCACCGCCGCCGCCAAAGCCTTCGCCTTCGCCTGGCAAAAACCCCTCATCGCCGTGAATCACGTCCAGGCACACCTGTACTCCGTGTTACTGCGAGACAAGGGAACAAGGGGACAAGGAGACAAAGAGAAAAACCTCCCCTTGTCCCCTTGTCCCCTTGTCACCCTGCCCCCCTGTCCCCTTGTCCCCTTGTCCCCTTGCCCCCCTCCCCCCTTCCCCGCCATCGGCCTGGTCATGTCCGGCGGACATAGCTCGCTTTATCATGTTCATGCGTTTGATCAACTCACGCGCATCGGGCAGACGCAGGACGACGCCGTCGGCGAAGCCTTCGACAAAGTCGCCGCCATCCTCCACCTCGGCTACCCCGGCGGACCGTTCATCGACAAGCTCGCCGAGCAGGGCAACCCACTGGCCATCAGGTTCCCGCTCTCACATCTGGAGAAAGACTCGCTGAACTTTTCCTTCTCCGGGCTCAAGACGGCGGTGCTCTACCATGTCAACGGCAAAAAGGGACGCGAACGCGATGCGTCCTCGCTGACGTTGCAACAGAAGGCCGACATCGCCGCCAGCTTCCAGCGAACCGCCGCCCTGATGCTCACCGAAAAGATTCGCCGCGCCGCGAATCGTTTTCCAACGAGAAGCCTCATCATCGGCGGTGGTGTCAGCGCCAATACCGCCATCCGCAAAGCCGTCACCGACCTCGGCCATGAACTCAGCCTCCCCGTCTTCATTCCGCCCATGCGCTACTGCACCGACAACGCCGCCATGATCGCCGGCCTCGCACACCCCCTCCTCCTGGCAGGCAAAACAGCAACGCTCGCAATGGAAACAATCGCCACCGTCTAACAGAGCCGCAATCGTAAGATTGCGGTTACGATGGAGGAACATAACATGATCCGAATCGTCGCCCCGCTCGCCATCCTCTTCATGGCCACCTCGGCCTTCGCGCTCGGCGGTCCTAACGATGCCACGCTCATCAACAAGCTCGACAATTCCCTCCGCCAGCGAGCCGCGGCGACCCGCTTCAAAAATCGCGTCTCCTCTTCCGATCTTCAAAAAAACACCCTTGCGGGCATTCTCCAGTCCGTTCAAAATGGGACAGGCTTGGAACTGCGTGTGGATTGGCCCGCTCTGAAAATCGCGGGGTTGGCGCCTGCCACCGCGGTCAAAATCTCCGGCCACAATCTCAGCTACCAGCAGTACATTTATAATTCATGCAAATATTTTAATGTTTCGCTTGTTCTTTATTTCAAGGAACTCCGAGGGGGAGATGGGGAGTTTGCGCTCACGACGCTGGCGGCCTGCCCGGCAGGTGTTCTCAACCCCGCGGAACGATCCGGTTCGTCCATATCCGAGGATTCCAACACATGGCAACGTGTTGATTCTCAAAACGGCGACAAGTATCAGATGGTTCGGGTCTATGATGTGCGATCCCTCATGCCGGTCGGCCTCCTGCCAGCCGGCTGGACCCGCGACGATTTTGCCAAAGAGATCAGCGAAGGCATCACGACAGTGGTCGCTCATGACTCATGGGAATGTAACGGTGGAATCATTGGCGCCATCCGTATCGATGGCGGCCGGCTGATCGTTCGGCAAACCCGCGATAACCATGTGGCCATCGCAGAGTTTCTTCAAGTTCTCGCCAAAGGACTCAAGCCGCCGATTCCCGGGAAAGTGCCCGTGGGCTGGGAAATCGCGGATTCGCCCAGGGATGCAGCGGTTCGTTTGCGACTTAATGCAAATCTTAAGGAACTTGTCGTCGATCAGCAGAGCTTCGAAAAGGTCATAAACTACCTGCAGGAGACCACGGGGCTGACCTTCAACGTCAACTGGCCCGCGATTGAAGCGGCCGGCGTCGATCGCCACACACCCGTTACCATCAACCTCTACGACGTTCCCATTCGCAAGGCACTGCTCGCTCTGCTTTCAGAAATCAACAACCGCGGCGCCGGCATCAATTACACCATCGATCACGGCGGGATCACCCTCTCCACCTATGAAGACCTCAACAGTGAAAAATATCAGACGATACGAATCTACGACATTCGCACCCTCCTGCTGCGCCGCGCAACCAACGACCGATCCAGCGAGGACATCGCCCGCGATCTCATCGATGTCATCCAGACGACAATCGCTCACGAGTCATGGTGCGAGCACGGCGGCACCATCGGCGTCATCCGCTGTTTTTCTACAGGCATCCTCATCATCAACCAAACCCGCGATAATCACGTGGCAATCGCGCAGTTGTTTCAACAACTGACTGCCACGCCACGCAAGCCGATCATTTACGGAAAAATCCCCGCTGGCTGGGACTATGTGGATTCACCCGAGGACCAGGCCGTCAACGCTCGTCTCGATCAGCCCGCTGCTCCGCTGAACATCCGTAACCAATCGCTCGAATCCGTGATCAACTCTCTGCGTGCCAACTACCGCCTCAATATGTTTGTCAACTGGACCGCCCTTGAGTGCCTCGGCATTGATCGCGGCACTCCGATCACGCTCGCATTGAAGAAAACAACGCTACGCAAAACGTTTGATGCGATCCTTTCCCAAACCAACGACGATGATAAGATCGGTTACATCGTCCACGACGGCAAGCTCATCATTTCCACCCGCGAAGACCTTCTGAGCAACAAATATCTAACGGTGTGGGCCTATGACCTCCGCCCGTTCCTCCGCACCGACCGCAGCGACTACCAGAATCGTCTCCGCAACCTCATCGACACCATCCAAGCCACCATCGCTCCCGACACATGGAACTCTAACGGCGGCGCCATCGGCTCCATCCGCGAACTCAATGGCCGACTCGTCATCCAACAAACCCGCAAAAACCACGTCGCCATCGCCCAATTTCTCAAACGCCTCGCAAACGCTCCACGACTGAAAAACAGATGAGTTGTAAATATCTATCTAGTGTAGTGATTCAAATAGATGATATCTTATCCGGAAGGCTTTTTTTAGCACGAAGAAACGAAGAAACGAAGGAGACGAAGAAAAAATAAATAAGTTGAAACTTCGTGATCTTCGTTTCTTCGTGTCTTCGTGCTCAAATTAAGATAGTTTAATTGTGAATCACTACACTAGCCGGCATGCTTGCATGCCGCTCGACCACCCCTCTCGCAACAGGGCACCGAAAACGCTTGCGGCGTCGCAAACCCGATATCTGATAGCGAAAGAGGTTCTTGCGAGCGGCAACGAAAAGGGGTGGGCGGCCTGCCTGAATCCGCTTTGTGAAAAGCACCCGTCCAAGCGAAATGAGGAGTTGCGATGAGCGAGGCTCTTATGAGTGACGTTGCACAGATGACGCCGGAAGAACTGGCAAATGTCAAAAAATTGCAGGAAGCGTATGCCGCACTCAAAGGCGAGTTAGGAAAGGTGATTGTCGGGCAGTCGCAGGTGATGGAAGAATTGCTGATCGCGATGTTTTGCCGGGGGCATTGTTTGCTGGTGGGGGTGCCCGGGTTGGCGAAAACGTTGTTGATTTCGACGTTGGCCAAAACGTTGAGTTTATCGTTTAATCGGATTCAGTTTACGCCGGACTTGATGCCGTCGGACATTACGGGGACGGAGGTGATTGAGGAAGATAAGGTGAGCGGGACGCGGGCATTGCGATTTGTGCGGGGCCCGGTGTTTGCAAATGCGATCCTGGCGGACGAGATTAATCGTACGCCGCCCAAGACGCAGGCCGCACTGCTGGAAGCGATGCAGGAACATCAAGTAACGGCAGGCGGAATGCAACACCGGTTAGCAGAACCGTTCTTCGTCATGGCAACGCAAAATCCCATCGAGCAGGAGGGGACATATCCGCTGCCTGAGGCACAGCTAGATAGGTTTATGTTTAATGTGCTGGTCAGTTATCCGTCAGAATTGGAGGAGTTCGACATCGTGCGCCTCACGACGCAGCCGCGACAGGTGGAACTCAAACATGTGTTGTCAGCGGAGGATGTGCTGACATTGCAGGACCTGGTTCGCAAAGTTCCGGTAGCGGATCATGTGGTGAAATATGCAATTCGACTGGTGCGTCAGACACGTTTGAACCAGCCGGACACGCCGAAGTTCGTGAAAGATTACGTGAGCTGGGGCGCCGGTCCGCGGGCGAGCCAGACGCTGGTGCTGGCGGGAAAAGCCAGGGCGCTGCTCCTGGGACGCTATCACGTCAGCACGGAAGATATTCGCTCCGTGGCATATCCGGCACTGCGGCATCGCGTGCTGACCAACTTCAACGCGGAAGCCGAAGGCGTTCGCCCCGACGACATCATCCGCATGCTCATCGAACACACACCGCGCAACGCGGAGGATGAGAAAACCGCAGCACAGTTGCCGAAAGTATTCGCAAAATAAAGAAGCCAGAAGCCAGTAGCCAGAAGGTTTCGGGTCTGCGGCTCCTTCAAACCTTCTAGCTTCTGGCTTCTTTTCAGGTTGTGCCATGACGATTCCCGCCGAACAAGTTGATTATCGCAAATACCTGGATCCCAGGACGCTGGCGAAGATTCAGGCGCTCGACATTCGCGCGCGGCTGATCGTCGAAGGCTTCATCACCGGCATGCACCGGTCGCCTTACAAGGGCTTTTCGGTGGAATTCTCGCAGCACCGACAGTATGTGCAAGGCGACGACATCCGTTACATCGACTGGAAAGTCTTCGGCCGCACAGATCGCCACTACATCAAACAATACGAAGAGGAAACCAATCTGCAGGTAATGCTGGTGGTCGATGCGTCGGAGTCGATGACGTATGCGGGAGCGGCAACAAAGAAATGGAAGGAGAACGGAGACGGATGGCGAAAATTCGATCATGCAACGAGCATCGCTGCAAGCCTGGCCTACGTCGCACTGCATCAGCAGGATTCAGCGGGGCTCGCGGTCTTCGATCAAAAAGTCCGACGATTCATCAAACCCAGCAACAATCCCCGCCAATGGCGAGTGATCGTCGATGAACTCACCACCATTGCAAAGAATCAGAAAACGCAAACAGGCACGATTCTCGATGAAATCGCAGAACAGTTGCACCACCGTTCGCTGATCGTACTGATCAGCGATCTTTTTGATGATCCGCGAAATATCGTCAAAGGTATACAGCATCTGCGTTATCGGCGGCACGATCTGATCGTGCTGCAGATTCTCGACCACGACGAATTGGAGTTCCCTTTTGAGAGCACGACGCTGTTCAAAGGGATGGAGGAGATGGGCGAATTGGTGGTCGAGCCGCGGGCACTGCGGGAGACGTACATCGACGAACTTCGGAAGCATTCGCAGATTTTGCGAGATGAATGCCATAAGCTGCATGTGGATTATGTGCAGGTGGATACAAGTATGCCATTAGATGTGACGCTGCCTGGATTTTTGGCGACGCGCGCAGCGAGGATGAAGTGAAATGCTCGATCACTTGAACATCCTAGCATTCGGTTTCCTGGCACCGTGGCTTTTTGCGGCGGGTGCGGCGGCGACTTCGATCCCGATCATTATTCATCTGCTCAATAAGCGGAAGTTCCGGATCATTGTCTGGGCGGCGATGGAGTTTTTGCTCGCGGCGCAGCGGCGAAACGCACGGCGCCTGCGATTTCGGCGATGGCTGCTGCTGGCGGTCAGATGCCTCGCATTGCTGGTGCTCGCGGCGGCGGTCGGGCAAATGGTGCTCGACAACACGGCGATCGGATCGCTCTTCGGCGGACAACGCGCCATCATCGTGATCCTCGATGATTCCTATTCCATGGCATATCAACGGCCCGGCACAGCGTCGGCCTTTGAGCGTTCCAGAAAACTGCTCAAGGACTGGCTCGGAAAACTTTCATCGTCAGATAAGGTAATGTTGATCCGTGCAAGTCGCGGAGGCGTACAGGCGGGCAATCGCGCAACGTCCGATCATGCCGGGCTCGAGTCGCAGATCAAGGCAATGGAAGTTTCGGACGCGGGGACCGATCTTGCCGCAGCATTGGACCAGGCGGCCGAAACGCTCAAGGAGATGGAACGGACCGTCCCGACGCGTGATGTGATGCTGCTGACCGATTTTTCGAACAGCTCAATCCAGGATCCTCCGAAAGGCATCGAGCAGACGCAGCGGGCGAGGAACCTGGAAGGCGAACGTCTGAAGAAAGCGGTAGAAACGGTCAAGGCTCACGCTACACAGTTCCGCGTTTTCGACCTTGGCACGGATGACCAAATGAACATAGCTGTGACAGATTTGAGGACGGAGCGGCCGGTAGTGATTGCCGGGCAGCCTTCAATTTTCAATGTTACGGTAATGAATGCGAAGCAGGATTCTGAGATCGATGTGCCGTTGACGATTTTTCTCGACGGTGTCGCGGTGCAGACGGAGAAGCTGCCGAAGCTTGAAGTTGGCAGTCCGCGAACGGTGCCGGTGAAGGTAATCGTTCCGACGCCGGGACGCCATTTGATCGAAGCGCGTATTCCTGACGAGATGGACTTTTTGCCGATCGACAACGTTCGGCATTTGATGATTGACGCGAGGCGAGAAATTCCGATCCTGCTGGTGGAAGGCGATCCCGGCGACGGGGGGCGGACCAGTTGGGGCAGTACGTCCTACGTTCGCACGGCATTGCCGTCGGCGGCACAGTTGGGCGTTTTTTCCCGCAAAACGATCACCGATCTCGAACTGCCCACGGTTCCGCTGGAGCCGTTCTCGGTGGTGATTCTTACGGATTCGCCGGCCCCTCGCAGCGCTGCCTTGCGGGAAAATCTGCGGAAATACGTGGACAAGGGCGGCGTGCTGATGATCTTCCCCGGAGCGAATACCAACGTCCGTGAGATGAATGATTTGCTGGGAGACGCGGGCATACAGTTGCTGCCGGCGACGCTTGGCCAACCGATGGATATGGGTACAGGCGTCGGCTTCGATATAGCAGGCAGCAATCATCCGGTGATTGATAAACTTAAACGCCATTTTGAAGGGGGCGAAGATCCTGGGTTTAAGTCGGTGCAGACGATGCGTTATTTGAAGCTGGGGGTGCCGCTGGATGGCAGTGCGGAGGTGATTCTGAACTATGCAAACGGAGGGAGAGGTGGCGAAACGAAAAACGACGCGGCGGTGGTGATGCGGCGTGTTGAAAAGGGGAAGGTGGTGCTATTTGCCAGTTCCGCAGATACAAGTTGGAATACATGGGGCGGGAAGCCGTCGTTTTTGCCGTTTATGGTGGAACTGGTTTATCACACGATTTCCGCGGATGGCGGCGGGCTGACGCTGAGTGTGGGCGATCAGATCAATCTGCCGGGCGAAGTCGAAAATCCGGGCGCGTGGACGGGGCCAAGAGGTATTCGATTCAGCGTCAATTCAGCGTTGGACCAGGACGGTCGGCCGCGACTGACGAGCATGGGGCTTCCGGCGGCCGGTGTTTATGGGCCTGAAGGACGCGCCGTAGTTGCGGTAAATCCTGATGCGGAGGAAGTTGATATTCGCCATGTGAGCGCTGCTCAGATGGCCGGGGCAATGGGTATTCAGAGCGACGAGATTGTCACCCCGTTAGCCCCCGGCTCTGCCGGGGGTTCGGCCTGGCTTGTCGCGGCGGACTCGAAAAACACTGGCGGCTCGGAGCTCGCCCGGAATCTGCTCCTCGCCGCCTTCGCTTTGTTCCTTGTTGAAACTTTGCTCGCTCGTATATTCTCGGTTTATCGATGATGATCCACCCTGCAAAGCAGGGTTGCTACTTGGGTTGCCTGGTAAATATGTTGCAAAATGTTTTTGAATTTCTGTTTTCGTTGAATCGCGTGTCGATAACGCCGGGGACGCGGTTTCATTTTGCGGTGGATTGGCGGGGGTGGATTCTACCGGCAGTGATTACGCTTTTCGCTATCGGGTGGTGGTCGTATCGGCGGCAGAGCGTGGCGACGGGGCGGCGAGTCTGGCTGTGGATCGTGCGAGGAACGCTACTGGCGGCGCTGTTTATGCTGTTTTGCCGGCCGGAACTGGTGCTCGATCGGGAGGAGCGAATTCGCAGCGTCGTGGCGGTGTGGGTGGATTCGTCAGCGTCCATGACGCTGGAAGACTCCTATAAAGATGCGCCGATGGCAGAATTCGTCAGGCAATTGGCCCAACAGAATAACGGCGTGCCGCCCGACCAGACGCGGCTCAATCGCTATCAAGTTTCCGTCGCTACATTGAACAACGCACAGTGGCTCAAAACGCTCGCTGAAACGCAGGACATTTCTTTCTATAGCGGCTCTTCGCATGCGCGGCTCCTGGGCACCGCGTACTCGCCGCAGCAAGTGCAAACATGGGTCGATCAGCTTAAGGCGGAAAAACCCACCGGCGAGAGCACCGATGTGCCGACCGTCATCCGTGAAATTCTGCAAAGCGTGCAGGGGACGCATGTGAGCGCTTTGGTGCTGCTGACGGATGGGCAGACCAATGAGTCAGGGTCGCGGATGGATCAATCGATTGCTCTGGCGCGAAGTTCAAATGCAAAGGTTTTCGCGTTGCCATTGGGGCAGAAGGAAGAGCCCTTCAATTTGAAACTTTCGAATATGCAGGTTCCGCCGCAGGCATTCGTACATGATCCGGTGGCGGTAAAGGTGCGGATTTCCGGCACAGGCATTGACCGGCCGACACAGATCAAGGCGTCGCTCTATCGTAAGCAGGACGAAACTTTGACGCTGCTGCACGATCGACAGGGGGCTCCCGTCGAGAAGGTTTTTACGCTGGAGCCGGGGCACGCACAGATCGACACGGAGCTTATTTTCAATCCTGATAAGAAGGGGGGGGATGCCGAGGATTTTGATTTGATTGCAAAGATCGAGCCGGTGGATATGACGGCAGGCGAGGAACTGACAGTTGCGGATAATCAGCAGAACGGGCGTACACGAGTGATCGATGCGCAAATTAACGTTTTGTATGTCGATGGCTACCCGCGTTGGGAATTCCGCTATTTGAAGAATGAATTGATCCGGGAGCGAACGGTGAATGTCTCGGCGCTGCTGCTGAGCGCGGATATGGACTTTGCACAGGAAGGCGATCCGCGAATCGTCGACTCAAGCGGACATGAAAAGTTTCCGGGGCCGATTACTCGCTTCCCGGAGACTGCGGAAGAACTTCGCCCGTATGACGTGATTCTGATCGGCGACGTCGAAGCTTCGTATTTCAGCCCATCGCAACAGAAGCTGATTCTCGATTTCGTCAAGAACAGCGGAGGCGGCGTCGGATGGATCGCAGGCCCAAATTTCAATCCCGAAACTTACAAAGGAACGCCGCTCGAATCACTGCTGCCGATTTTACCGGATGAAGTTGATCTGCGGATGCGAGTGATGCCGTTGGTTGATAACAAGGGCTTCAATCTCGAGCTCACGGCAGCGGGCAAAGAGAGCAACCTATTTCGTTTCTTCGATGATCCCGAGGCAAACGTCAAGCAGATCGCCGACATGCCGCCGATGTACTGGTACAAACCGATCGTGGGCCTGCGTCCGGCGGCGGAGGTGCTGGCGGTACATCCGACCGACAAGCAGGGCGGACTGCCCGTACCGCTGATCGTCACCGGCCGCAACGGCAAGGGCCGCACCATGTTCAGCGCCGTCTGCGACACTTGGCGATGGCGACGTTATACCGGCGAACCCCTCTTCCAGAGTTATTGGTTGCAGATGTGTCGGCTTCTGTATGAAGGCAAGGCGACCGGCGACGCGGGACGTCTGCAACTGATCGCCGAGTCCAGCCGCGTGGAGGTCGGCAAGCCGATCAAGCTGAAACTGGCGATCCACGATCCGACGCTGCTCGGCCAGATTCCCACCAAGGTTCCGGTCACCGTGACGGATAACGCCGGCCACGCCATCGCCACAATCGTTCTGCAACGTTCCACCACCGGCAGCGAAGAACGTCTGGAAGGAATGACCACCGCAACACAGATCGGCGAAATGACGCTGCGAATCGAACCTGGCGTTCTGCCAACAACGGTGGAAAACCTACAGATCCTCATCGAACGTCCAGGCCGCGAAATGCAGACCACCACGGCAGACCTCGACAGCCTCGAAACCCTCGCCACCCGCACCACCGGCGAAGTACTCCCCCCCTACCGAGCCGATCAACTCAGCAAGCTTATTCCGGATCGCGGTCTGCCGACGATTCATTCGCTGTCGGAGGAACTCTGGGACAAGCCGATTGCGCTGGTGCTGGTGGTAGGATTGGCAACCATCGAGTGGCTTTTGCGCAAGCGCGCGGGGCTGATTTAGCCTTGCGTGGAAACGCAAGGCTGCGAACGCCAGAGACCCTCATGGAACGCATGTGTTCGACACGCAGGAGGCGTTAAGCCTCGCGTGTCCCACACAAGGCTATTGAAATAGGGCAGAACCGGCGGCAACGTTGAATCAGGTGAAACTATGTCACAAGCAACTGCAACCACCGACACACATCCGCTCGTGGAACGCATCACCCGGATGCGCAGCCGCGTACGGACGGTGGTCGGGCTTTTCGGCGGCGGCGTACTGGTGAGCGCCGGCGTTGGGGGGATGGCGGGGTTGATGATGGGGGACTATTTGATTCATCTGTCGGCAATGCAGCGGCTTGTGCTGATGATCATGTGGGTTATGGCTCTGGGCGCCATCGCATGGCGCGTTCTGATTCATCCGCTTTCCACGCGGCTCACGGATCAGTTCCTTGCCAGCCGTGTGGAAAACGTTCACAAAGATCTCGAAGACGAACTGATGTCCGCAGTGCATTTCATCCATGCGGGCACAACGAAAACGAACGCTCTCGCTGCACGGCACGTGGACGCGGCGGCGGCCAAGACAGCGTCAATTCGGTTTGAAGAAGCGATAGATTTCCGCCGATCCGGCAAGGCGTTGGGGATTGCGGCGCTGGTCGTCGTGGTGACGACGATGATTGTTGCCTTGAATCCAAATCTCGGGCGTATCGCTCTTTCACGCTGGTTTTCCGCCAGTCCACTGGATTGGCCGCGGTTTACTACAGTGATGTTCGCATGGGGAACGGAAGGCAACAAACCACCTACGGTGCTGCCCATCGGCGAACAGCTTCTTGTGCAAGCCAAAGTGGTGCAGGGCGGCTCGCCATCGCAGCGAGTATACCTGCGTGCATGGGGTGATCATGAAAGTGCTCGAAGCGAACTGATGACGTACCAGCCGGCGATGAGTGGCGACAATGAATTCGTCTACGAACGGACTCTCGAACCTCGTGGCGAACGCACCCTTTCTCTGAAAATCGAAGCCGGCGACGACACCGAGCAACCGCCCGTCAACATCCGCCTCGCCCCGCGACCGATCATCAACGAGCTCACGGCTTCGATCACGCCGCCGGATTATGTGCGAGATCTGAAGGATGCTTCGAAGCCGGCGCCTGCCGTCACGACCGACATGATGATTCGGGAAGGCCGCGCTGTGGAGGGGGCGACGGTCAAGTTTCGCATTCATGCCACGAAGCCGTTCCTGTGCGACGATCGCGGGGAAAGGAGGGGGCCTGAAGTGAAGCTGCTCTCCGATGCAAAAGATGTCGATGTAAGTATTGGTTCCAGCCGTCGGCTTATTGACGCAAATACCGCAGAGATGACTTTCCAGGCGAAGGAGTCGTGGAATGCACGGATCATCATGCGAGATACCGACGGCTTCGAAAATCATGCGGGCGGTACCGTGCGACTGGTCGTGGTGCCTGATGGTTTGCCGTCCGTGGTGATCACCGAGCCGCGGCGTCTGAGCGATCGCAGTCCGACGGCGATGGTGAGCATTGTCGTGCAAGGAACGGACGATCTGGGGCTCGACGGCGTGAAGCTCGTCGCCGAGAAGTACAACGCCAAACCCGGCGATGCTCCGGTTTTTGAGACGCCGCTTGCGTGGGCGGAATTAACGGTGGATCAAGCCTCCGGCAGCACTTCCGGACGGGCAAATTATCGGTGGGACCTCTCGCTGCTGAATCTGCAGCCGGAAGCCCGTCTGAGTTTTTATGCGATGGTGCAGGATAACTACAGCGTCAACGGAACGCGTCATCCGTGGGTGAAATCGGGGGCGATGACGCTGCAGATTCGCAGCGCCAGCGACATCGAGCGCGAAGCTCGCCAGCAGCTCAACGACATCAAGGATCGTATCAAATCACTCAAGGCCGCAGAGGAAAAGAATCAAGGCCAGACGGACGTGATCAAGGCGGCTGCCGAAAAAACCGGCGTAACAACAGCACAGCAGAAAGAACAACTCGCCCAGCTTTCGCAGCAGGAAAGCCAACAAGCGTCCACCGCGATGTCCATTCAACAGAAACTCGAACAGATTCGCGGCGATCTTGCGGAGAACAAACTCACCGATGGCGAACTGGCGAAGCTGGCACAAACAATTTCGCAGGGCATGAATGATATCGGTCAGAACGATATGCCCAAGGCCGCGAGTGAATTGGGCAAGGCGCACGACGCCGCGGGCAATCAGGAACCCGGCAAACAAAACGAACAATCAAAGTCCGAAGCGAAGCAAACCGCACAAGCCGCATCAAATGCAAGCCAAAAACAGGCCGAAGCGATCGCCAAGATGGAGAACATGATCGACCAGTTGGGAGCCGCAGGCGATTTGGCAGAGGCGCAACGGGTGCTCCGCGACATCAAGGCTCGGCAGGATAAGCTCAACACGGATACCAACCGCACCGCCATCGACACCCGCGGCAAAGACGTCAAAGACCTCACACCCGATGAGAAAAAACGTCTCGATGCGTTAGCGAATCGCCAGCAGCAATTGCACCAGGAAACGCAAAGCGCCATCAAGGACATGGAGGATTCAGCGCGTCGGGCAAAACAGAATGATCCGGCTGCTTCGGAAAGCCTCTCGCAGGCTGCCAGGTCCGGCAGAGAAAACGACGTCCCCGGCAAACAGGACGAAGCATCAAAAAATATCAGCAAAAACCAGACAGCAACCGCGTCTGGCAATCAGGGCCAGGCGAGCCAGGGCCTGCAACAAATGCTCGACGAACTCAACAAGAACGAAAAGCGAGCGCTGGAGCAATTGCAGCGGCAACTTGCGGACCTGATCAGAGAAGTCAAAAAACTCAAGAACGACCAGGAGCAAATCAAAGACGACACAGAAGCGGCGGGAGGAAGGGGGGGGAAAAACTCGAAACTCGAAACTCGAAACTCGAAACTGGGTGACCGCCAGGAAACGCTGCACATGAACACGATCGTCGTGCAAAAAAAGGCATTGAACACGAAGGACGGCAAGGAGGCTGCGGCAGATATCCGTGACGCTGCTGAGCAGATGGGGCTTGCCGCCGCGGCTCTCTACGGCAACAAACAGCCGGCCGCGATTGCTCCGGAAGACAATGCCGTCGCCTGCCTGGCTGAGGCCATTAAAAAACTGGAAAATCTCAAGGAAAAAGTCGACAACGCATTGAAAACAAACGATCTCGCGGAGTTCATCAAAAAGTATGAAGCGATCCGCGATGCCCAGATCAACATGAAGAAAACGACGGATAACGTCGAAAGTCGACGGCTGGCATCGGAGGAAAAGGAGTTCGACCACCTGGGTCTCAAGCAACTCGCGGACCTCGTTAAAACGCAGCAGGATCAGATCGACCGGATCGCCAAACTCTCCAGCGATGAAAAACTCAAGGAATATGACATCGTCGTATGGATGAATGGCCAGATCATCGAGGCAATGGGCACCAGCAAAACCGGCCTGAGCAAGGCACAACTCGGTCGCCAAATCGCCTCCGCCCAGCAAACCGCGATCGACCGCATCCAGGACATTATCGACGCTCTCAAAGAGGAAAAGAATAAGTCGGAGTTCGAACAGGATTCCAACGGCGGCGGCGGCAGCGGAAACGGCGGTCAGCAAAAGCGGCCCCTGCTGCCGCCGATAGCGCAGATGAAGCTCATCAAAGCCATGCAGAAAATCGTCATCACGCAAACAGTGAATGTCGATAAGGCCCTGCAAACCGCGACGTCAGAATCCGAAAAAACGCGACTAAAAGAAGAAGCCGCCAAAATCGGCAAAACGCAGGGCGACCTCAAAGCGGTGGTAAAAAAGACCATCGAGCAGATGCAGTAACGCGGGCGTCTCGCCCTCGTGTCATCAGAGCCGCGACCGCAAGGTCGCCTCGCGATTATCAGAGCTGCGAGCGTAAGCTCGCCTCCTACGCCCGAAGGGCGTCAACATACGTAGCCGGGGGCAACGCCCCCGGTGAACATACCCCCACAGACGTCATGCCCTGAAAGGGCACGACATCTTGTGATACCCATAACGAAACGGAACCATGGCATGATGACGACGATGAAAACAACCTGCACATGGCTGATTGCAATGGCATTAACGATCTCAACTGCGTCGTTGCGCAGCGAAGATCTGCTAGACCATGTCTTGAACGACAAGCCTCCCCCCGCCCCCACCAGCACCACCAAGCCCGCCGAGCCACCCCCCCCCACCCCCATTCGTCCAAACATGCCCGACCTCATCAGTCCCGACGCGGCCAAGCAACTCGACGATCAGGACCTGCTCAACAAACTCACCGGACAGAGCAACACCGGCGCTGAAAGCGGCGGAGGGGGGGGGACCGCGGCCAAGATGAACCAGATCATGGAACGCATGGGCCAGAGCCAGGAACGACTCTCCAAAGAAAAAGATACCGGCCTGACCACGCAGGAAGTGCAGAGCCGCATCATGGTCGACATCGACGGAATAATCGAGTTGCTCAAGAAGCAGCAGTCGCAATCACAATCGCAGGGCAAGGGCCAGCCGAAGGAAGGCGACCAACGCCAACAATCGCAGCAACAGGGCCTGCAGCAGACGCAAGACAATCAGGCCGCTACCGAGAGTCGGCTGCCCGGCGGCGGCATCAGCAACCCGGGCGGCCCGGACGCCGAAATGCGAGAAGGACGCCTCACCTGGGGCGAACTGCCGGCAAAGGACCGCGACCTCGTCGCCAACGGCGCCAAGGAAAAATTCCTGCCTGAATACGAAGATATGATCAAACATTATTATGAAGCCCTCGCCGAACTGGGCAAATCCGATAAGTCAGATAAGGAATAATAATCAATGCGAAACATGCTGAAATATCGGATGGCCCCGGCAGGGGCCGAAGCTTTTAGCCCACGGCAAGCGGCGGCAGCCGCGCCGCCGTGGGTAACCAGCCAAAAGAAAACGCCGTCGCCCCGGCAGGAGCGAAAGCTCGCGAAATGGCTCTTCCTGACGGCCACCATGATGCTCACCATCACCATTCCCGCAACTCACGCACAACAATCCCCAACCATCGCACCCGGCGGCGGAAACACCCGCTCCACCACCGGCGGCACTGGCCCCATGAAAAATGAGCTCACTCCAGAAATGCAGAACCACATCAACCTCGGCCTGAAATGGCTCTCCAAAAACGTCGGAAACGCATCCGCCGACATGTCTGGATACGGCAATGAAGTCGGTATCATCGCCCTGGCAGGCCTCGCCTTCATGGCCGACGGCAGCATGCCCAACGAAGGCCCCTACGGCAAAGAGGTCGAAACGATCCTCGAGCACGTGATGAAGAACTGTCAGGCGTCGGGACTGATCGCTTCGCCGCAGGGCGGATCGCCGATGTATGGACATGGGTTTGCGACGCTGTTCCTTGCCGAGGTTTATGGCACAGGGGGGGGGGGGACGCAGCGGGAGGATGTCAAGGAAAATCTCCGACGGGCCGTCGCCCTGATCTGCAGTACGCAGAATAATGAAGGCGGCTGGCGGTATCAGCCGGTGAAAAATGATGCCGACATCTCGGTGACGATCTGCCAGGTGATGGCATTGCGAGCGGCGAAGGGCGCAGGCATCAAGGTGCCCAAGTCGGTGATCGACAAGGCGATCGACTACGTCAAGAAATCGCAGGAGCCCGACGGCGGATTTTCCTACATGCTCCAGGGACGCGGCTCCGGCTACGCACGCTCCGCGGCGGGACTGGCCTGCCTGTTTTACTCAGGCATTTATCAAGGAAAGGAAATTGAAAACGCCATCAAGTATCTGACCAAGACCACCGGCCGAGGCAGCAATGAAGGACATTACTATTACAGTACCTATTACGCCACGCAGGCAATGTTCATGGGCGGCGGAAAATCGTGGGAAGACTTCTGGCCAACGATGAGCAAGGACCTGATCAAGCGCCAGCAGCCCGACGGCCGCTGGACCGGCGACGCCAGCGATCTCTACGCGACCTCCATGGCTCTGATCGCGCTCCAAGTCCCCAATCGCCTGCTGCCGATCCTGCAAAAGTAACAAGAAGATGACGACTAGATTGCGGACAAATCGGGTGGCCCCGGTAGGGGCCGGAGCTTTTAGCCCACGGCAAGCGGCGGCAGCCGCGCCGCCGTGGGTCATCATCACCCACAAAAACGCCGTCGCCCCGGCAGGGGCGAAAGTCCGCGTTATTTTTCGGAGCAGCCATATGCTGATGAATCGAATCGTTTTCGTGCTCGCCCTTTCGCTCGCCTGTCCGTTGCACGCGGATTGGACGCTGCTCAAGAGTGACCTTACGGAGCAAAAAAGCGTCACGGTCAATACCTGGGATCTCTCGGCCGGACTGTCGATCACCGAGGCTGGAAAACTCGAAAAAGTCGAGACGCGAAATGTGCTGTCGCTGATGTCGGAGCGTCCGGCCGGTAGCGATTCGGCTGCCGCGGGATGGAAGCTGATGCTGAGAAATGGGGATTGTCTTTACGGCAAGCCGAGCCGTTTTAGTGGACAGTCGATGGAGTTTGAGATGCCGGAGGTGGGGAAGATTCTTGTGCCGCTCAAGTCGGTGGCGGGGATGACGGATGCGTCCGCTGCGGCGACTGTGGGGGCTGTTGGTTCCGCTGAGGAGAAGGATCAGATTCAGCTCAAGAACAATGACGTGCTCGCCGGGTTCATCATCAGCATCGACGCGGAGAAACTACAGATCGCCACCGGCCCGAACGACGAAACCACCACCGACATCGATCTCTCCCGGATCGCACGTCTGAGCTTCGGCGGCGTTACGCCGGCACGCGGCATGCCGACCCTCTCGGCCCGCATCCACTTCATTTCCGGCTCCGTGCTCACTATTCCACTTAATTTAAATAAAGACATAAACACAACTAAAAATATATTCTCGTGGACCATCAGCGATCTGGCCTTCAAGGACCCCGCCGGCAAGGATCGTAAGGCCAGTGCCGACACTGTTGCGGCGATTGACATCGTGGGTGGACGCGTTGTGTATCTCACCGATCTCGACCCGGCGAAAGAGGAACAAACCACGCTGATGGGCACACGCTGGAACACGCAGATCAATCGGAACGTGATGGGCGAACCGCTGGTCGTCGGCAGGAAAACCTATCTCCGCGGCATCGGCGTCCACACGACAAGTTCGCTGCTCTACACTCTTGACGGCAGCTTTGAGACGCTGAAATTCCAGGTCGGCATGGACGACTCGGCGGCGCCGCAGGGGTCGGCGAACGTCGCGGTGGTGCTGGATGGCAAGGTGCTCTGGGAGGCCAGAGGCATGAAAGCTGGAGAGGCGGCGGTCGAAGTCTCCGTACCGGTCAAGGGCGGCAAACAGCTCGAACTGCGGGCAACACCGGCTCTGGGCAACGGCAAACTCGACGTCCTGGGCCGCGTTAACTGGCTCAACGTCGCTCTGCTACGACCGTAATAGCCTTGCGTGGAAACGCAAGGCTATTGCCATTCCAAGGCTACAATATCACAATATGCGTATGAACTACCAGATCACATGCCTCTGCGGTAACCAGTTTCGCATCAATGATGAGCAGCTCAAGGGGCCTGTTATTTGTTCGGTCTGCAAACGGGCGTTGAGCCCGATCGTCTCGCCGCATCCACCCATTTCCGCGCCGGCCACGCCCGCCGCTGCGGAAAATAAGGAGACTGCCGTGACTACTCTGCCCGACGAACCTACGAAACGCTGTCCCTATTGCGGCGAGGTGATTCTTGCGGTCGCCAAGAAGTGCAAACACTGCGGGGAATTCCTGGATCGCCCCGCCACCGCTCCCTCCACCGTTCCTGGGCAATCTACGGTCGCTGCGAGCGACGCGGCTGCCGAAGAACCGCCGATCTACGAGCTCTCCGTTTCGCAGTGGGACAATTTCTGGAAGTACCTTATCTGTTTGGGCATCGCGGTGGTTGTTTCGACGGTGTTCATTAAGTGGCTGCCGCAATACGGAATGCCGGGCGTGCTTTCCACGCTCGTGATCCTCGGACTTATCGCGTGGTTCTTCTATCTTTCCGCTCGCAACTCGCGATGCACCATCCGATCCGTACGCATCGAGACCGAAGTCGGCATTCTCTCCAAAGACATCAACACCCTGGAACTGTTCCGCATCACCGACCTGTCGCTCAAGCAAAACATGATGGAACGTCTGCTGGGCGTCGGCACCATCCACATCACCTCCAACGATCCGAGCACGCCTGAACTGATGCTCTACAAGATTCCGCAGGTGAAGCAAGTCTACAAGTATTTGCAACAGCAGGTTCCGATCGTGGCTCGCCAGCGCGGCGCCGTGTACTTCGAAAAGTGATTGCCAATCCATCCGCGACCAGCGTCCGCGAGTAATACCTGACGAGAGCGATATCGCAGGTATACGCATGACTGTGTCTACATCCGGAACTCTGCTTAGCCTTTCGGCGAAGACGCCGCGAAAACGGCCGTTGCGAAGGACGATTCAGCGACATGTGGTACGGCTTTTCACGGTGTTCAGTATTATCTGCTCGCTGATTTTCCTGGCCGTTCCTTTTCTTGAGCGGCGGTACGAGTTGTCGGGCAGCGTTGCGATTTCGATTCCGAGCTTTTTGGCGAACCTGCCGCAAAGCACGCTGGCGGAATTCCAGCAGCAACCGGCAAGCGAGGGCGTCCGAGTTGTGCTCCAAGATTCGGCGGCACAATTCTCCGCCATCGCCCCAACTTACAACGCGGCATGGACGCATCTCCATCACGCTGCAGATCAGTTTGCGATCATGCTGAATCATCGCGTGGAGGAGCAACAACGCTCGCTGCAATCCTCCGCGGAACGCCTTGCGGCAAGTGAACAGGCAATCATAAAAGAGATTGACGCTTATCGTTTGACGCATCACGGCATGCTGGGGGAGGGGCCAAATAATCCTAACAGCGTACAGGCACAGTTCGACAAGATCCGCGGCAAACTGGACGATCAACGAGAACGGCTGCAATTTGTCACGGGACAGATTGTTCGGCTGCGATCGCTGAAGGCACCCGTTGTTTCGGAGACGATTGCCAGGCCGGCGGAACATGATCCCGAGGTGATGACGATCCGGGCACAGATGCAACTGCTGGACGAGCAGCTTGCGGAGCAGCTCGGAACGATGCAGCGGACGGAACGGCATCCGTATGTGGTGGCGTTGCGTGCGAAGGAATCGGAATTGAAAAAGAAATTGGAGATTGCGCAGGAGCGCGTGGCCGCTGGGCGGCCGCCATCGGATGCAGCGATGGGGAACGTTGCGGGTAAATCGAACGTCGAGTTGCAACTGGAGATTCTGCTGGCGGATCAGGAAACGCTCGAAGCGCAAGTCAAACGGCTGACATCGCAGCGCGATCAATTGCAAAAGCAGGTGGATGAACTGCTGCCGATACGCCGGGAGTTCGAGAAGTTGACGGATCAGCTTGCCAGCGTGCGGAAGGAGCGGGAAACGGTGAAGGAGAGGGATGTGGTGAAGGTGGGAGCAGTGGGGGTGTTGGGGATGGGCGCCGACGGAACGCTGCCGCGATTTCCGAGGTTGATTCCGACGTATGTGTTGGGCATTGCGCTGGCGGCCGGAGTGACAATGTTGGGGGCCCTGGTGGTTCATAAACGGGACCATGCGATGCATACATTGCAGGAAGTTTCGGCGGCGATCGATTTGCCGATCCTGGGGGTGATTTCGGATATTCGTTCGCCGGCACAGCGGCAGTGGCATCGTTTGTGGCGGAGCTTCGGGCGGCCGGGGGTTGTTGTGGTTGGCGCGGTGATGATGCTGGGGAGTGCGGTGCTCTGCTATTACCAGCTTTCCAATGATGAAATATCTTTGGAGCCCCGCATGGTAATGCGGGGCTTGGGGAAGATTGCGTAGAGAGTAAGCCATGAGTTCAATCGCGGAAGCGCTAAAGCGGGCGGAGCGGGAACGGGAACGGATGCGGGCGAAGGAAGTGCCGGCGACCACGGGAGGCCTTGCGGAAGTGGTTCTGTGGAAGAATTTTGTCGAGGCGACGGTAACACCGGTGGCCTCGGCGATTCAGCAGACGCCTGTGGCGCAGGCGCCGGCGGTGCGGACGCGGCAGCAGGCGACAGAGACGATCGTTGAGGATTACACGTCGAAGCACAAGCTGAATCTGCCGGCGTCGCTGGTGGTGTATCACGAGCGAGCGGGGCGGGTGGCAGAGCAGTATCGGCGAATCCGGGAAAGGCTGATGGCGGAGAACGCCAAGCGCGAGCCGCAGATGCTGGTGGTGACGTCGGCGGTGGCAGGCGAAGGGAAAACAACGACGGTGCTGAACCTGGGACTGTCGCTGGTGGAAATTCGTGCCAATCGTGTGCTGCTGATCGATGGGAATTTACATGCGTCGAGAAAGGGGGGGGCGTCGCTGTCGGGGCTGCTGAAGTTGCAGACGCAGCCGGGGCTGGTGGAGATGCTCTCGTCGGAGGAGGAACAGTTGGAGTATTTTAGTTTTATTCAAGCGACGCCGTGGCATCACTTGTACGTGTTGCCGACGAAGGTACAAGGGGGGGGGGGGACGGCGGAGCGGGCGGTGGAACTGCTCAAATCGCCGAAGCTGCATGCGGGACTGCGAGCGTTGCGGTCACAATTCGACTGGGTGCTGATCGATTCGCCGGCAGCGCTGGACCTGCCGGATGCGGGGATTCTGGGGGGAGGAGGAGGGGCGGACGGGATAATGATGACGGTGGCGTTGCATCGTACGCCGGAGGAACGGGTGCTGCGAACGTTGCGGTTGCTGCGGTCGATGAATCTGCCGGTGAAATCGTGCATTTTGACGAGGCCGTGAGAAGAAGCCAGAAGTTTTGAATAAGCCACAAACTCGCAACCTTCTGGCTTCTGGCTTCTTCCTCTTTTTGGTTTGACTTCAGGGGGCTGGAACTGCTTCAATAGCGGAGCATGATTATCGCGTTAGATGCTCGTCCGTTGGTCCACCGCCAAGTTGGCGGCGTGGAGCAGCGTGGGCGGAACATATTCAATGCGTGGCTGGCCAGCGACGAGATGTCGCGTGAGCATCAGTTTCACCTGATTTATGCCAGGCCGGAGAAGGCGGAGCTGTTTGACGGGTCGGTGTTGGCGGCATTGCCCGAGAACTTTCGGCCGCACGAGATTTCGTCGTATCACATGCCGTCGCGATTGCATTTGGGGACGCGGGTGTTTAATGCGCTGGCGCGGACGCTGCGGACGATCAAAGCGGATGTGTATCACGCGTTCACGCCGCTGGCGCCGAGGACGGCGACCTGCCCGGTGGTGCCGACGATTCACGATCTGTCGTTCGAGCTGGACCCGACGGTGCGACGCACGCTGGAAGGGCGGGAACTGCGCTGGATGACGCAGCAGGGCGTGGATTACGCCAGCCGCCTGATCGCGATTTCGTCACAGACCAAGGACGACATCGTTTCGATTTACGGGATGGATGCGGAACATGTGGATGTGGTGTACAACGGGATCGATCCGGTGTTTACGCCGAGCGCGGAGGTGCGGATGCTCCAGTCGGTGCATCGGGCGAGCCGGATCAGCGGGACGTATCTGCTGACGGTGGGTGCGGACATTCCGCGTCGGAATTATTCGCGGATGCTCGCGGCGATGCGACAGGTGTGGGAGTCGGGATCCAAAGCGCTGTGGGTGCTGGCGGGACGAGATAATTGGCAAGCGTCAAATATCTATACGGAAGCACGCAAAGCGGGCGTGATCGATAAAATGCGGTTCGTGACCTCGCCGAGCAACCGGGAATTGGCGGATTTGTATCGCGGGGCGGCGATAACCTGCTGCGCGTCGAGCTTCGAGGGGTTCGGGCTGAGCGTGCTGGAATCGATGGCCTGCGGCGTGGCGGTGGCGTGCTCGGATATGCAGTCGCTGCGGGAAGTAGCGGGGGAGGCGGCGGTCTACTTTCCGCACGACGACGCCGAGGCGATGGGGCAGGCAATTGAAGGATTGCTGGAAGATGCCGAGTACCGGCGGCAACTAAAGTACAGAGGACTCCATCGGGCAAGTCTCTTCACCTGGACGACGGCGGCCCAATTGACGCTCGAATCGCTGACCAGAGCGGCGATGAAAAGTTGAAAGTATAAAAGTTAAAAGTTAAAAGCAGGAATATATGGATAATATAACGCATATTTTATTGGGCGGGGCGATGGCCTATGCGATGGCGGGGAAACGCGCTGGGAAAATAGCGTTTTTTGTCGGTGGGTTGGCGGCAACAATACCGGATTTGGATGTGTTTGTTCGAACGGGTGATGCGCTGTGGAATCATCTGATGCATCGGTCTTTCATGCATTCGCTGGTGATCGTGCCGGTGCTGGCGGCGGTGGCGATGCTACCGTTCCTGCGGTCGGCGAAGGTGCGAGGTAACTGGCTGCGCGTCTATCTGGCGGCGATGGCGGCTTGTGCGACGCACACAATCCTCGACATGCTCACGTCGTACGGAACGATGATCCTCTGGCCGTTCTCGCAGCGGCGATTTGCGCTCGACATCGTGGTGATCGTGGATGTGTTCTACACACTGATACTGGCGATCGGCGTGGCGGTGGCGCGGCGATGGAAGACGGCGAAAGGAAAGTGGCGGGTGGTGATCGCAACGCTGGTGCTTTCGACGATGTACCTGGGCATCGATGCGATGCAGCATGAACGTGCGATGGCGGCACAGCGGGAACTCATGGCGTTGCGGGGGCAGACGGGGGCGGAGAGGGGGCGGGTGTTGCCGCAGATCGGAATGGGGATGAATTACCGATCAATTTACATGTATCATGGGCGTATTTATGCGGATGCGATTCGTGTGAGGCCGTTTGCGGAAGTGCAGGTGCGTGAGGGGACGAGCGTCGAACAGGTCAGTGCGGATGCAAGCAGGGAGAAAAAGTTCTGGGAGTTTGCCGACGGCTTTGTGGCGCGAATGCCGGGGGAGACAGAGGGGGAAGGGACGCTTGGGGATATGCGTTACACGCTGACGCCGGAGGGATTTGACGCAATCTGGGGCATTTCCGCCGACACCGGCGAGTGGCGGAACTTCATACGAAGACGAATGGTGGGACGGTTCTGGAGAGAACTGGTGCATCCGACGGGGTATTTGCCGCTGTCGGTGGTGCATGCGGGAGACAAGGTGACAAGGTGACAAGGAGCACCACGTGGCAACGCGGTGGTGATTGGGAATGCAAGGACAAACCTCCGCGTTACCACGCGGTGCTCCTTGTCACTTTGTCATCTTGTCACTTGGTTTTCGGTGCGTTTCGCCAGGCGAAGAGGACGAGGTTGCGGGCGAGGGCGGTGGCGGATTCCTGGGTGTAGCCGTCGATGCCCCAGATGTTGGTGCCGAGGAGGCCGCTGGTGAGGTCTTCGGGCGAAAAGAAGATGGCGGCGCGGCGATTGATGTTCATGTATTGGATACGCGGGACGGTGATGAAACCGTGCTGGAGGGTCCAGGAACGGCGGAAGGCGACTTCGGAAATGTTCAAGGCGTCGGGTGAAAAGACGCCGGTGTAGAGGGTGTAAGTCGAGGGGACGATTTTGAGCGGGGAATCGGGGAAGGCGGTTTTGAGGGCGGCGGCGGCAGAGGTGGCGAAGGGCTCCTTGCCGCCGAGGGCTTCGACGAAGAGCGTGCCGCCGGCGTTGACGTAGTCGCGGAGAGCTTGGGTTTCTTCGGGGGTAAGCGCGAATTTTTCGGTGCCGGCGAGATGGGCGAGCGCGGGCATCGGAGTGAGCTTGGGGAGGTCGAGGATGGGGAGGGATTTAAGGGTGAGATCGGTGTTGGCGCGGAGGGCCATGATGCGTGAGAGCCGCGGCCAGGCGCCGGGCTCGGGGTCCCAGTTGGCATTATTTTGGAGACGGACGACAGTGACCTGCCGACCGGGCGGCGTGAGAGGCGGAGCGACGGCGAGTGTTTGGAGGCGACTGCGAAGACCTTCTTTACCCGCGACATAAAACAGGAGATTCGCGGGAATGTCCCAGGCTTCGGTCCGTGAACGGTTCACGGATTGCCATGCGGCACCGAGGTCCTGCGGACAGTGGATCCAGAGTTCGCGGATGCCGTTGCTGAGGCCGTAGAGTTTGGGAACGCTGGGGATGTTGCCTCGGATGGTGAAGATGGGGTGATCGGGCGGCAGTTCCCGGAAGGTCGCGTTGTTGTTGGGGGAGAGGCGGATTTGTGAAGCGTAAGTGGTCATGGCGGCGGTGAAGTCCTTGGAGTCGCCGTCGGCAACGGAAAAGATGACGCCGCCGTAGTTGATGAACTGGCGGAGTTTGTCGACATCGTCGGGAGTGAAGCCGGGGTCCTTGGAGCCGGTGATGAGGAGGACGGGCGCTTCGAGCCAATCTTCGGGGAAGGAGGTGATGGGGACGGATTGCCAGTTGAGGTGGCGTTCGTATTCACGGGCGAGATAGGAGTGTAGGTTGGCGGCGTCTCTGGGGCGCGCGTTCCATGGGCCGTCGTATTGGAGCTTGTTCATGACGACCGGAGCGCGTCCGCGGCTGAGGATGAGGATGGCGTAAGCGGTGGAACGCGGGTCGTTGGAGCCGGTGAATTGAGAGCGGAAGGAGCCGTCTTTGCTGTTCTGGCGTTTGAGGATGTTGACGGCGATGTGGCGGTACCAGTCGTATTGCCCGAAAAACTTGGATCCGCTGGCGAGGCCTGCGCGTTCGACGCCGTAGAGGTAGTAGAAGTCTGCGGAGTCCGGATCGAAGTTAGCCAGGAGAGCGGAGAGTCCGTCATTGATCGCGTCGCTGCGGCGAGGTTCCAAGGCGGTGGAACGATTGAGAAATTCATCGCAGACGTAGAGGCTGGCGATGCCGGCGGCGGTCATGCTCTTGGTGGGAGACTCGCTGGACCTGTAGCCCCAGCCCCTGGCGCCCTGGGCAGATTTCCAGAATTCGCTGGTTTCTTTCCAGTAGTTGGGAGCGAACATGGAGATATTGACACCGGAATCGGCAGCCGCCCAGACGGCAAGGAGAGCGTACTGGCTGTTGGAGCCGTCGCAGACGTTGCCATCGGAGCCGTCGAGGTGGTAGGTGTAACCGCCGGTCTTGGTGCGTCCCTTGGCGAGCTTGGAGGCGCAGCGTGTGAGAGCGGCTTTGACTTCGACGGTGGCTGGGAGCTGGGAAAGAGCAAGAGCCTGAAGGGAAGTGTGGTAGGTCTGGTTGGAATCGTATTGTTGGAGGATTTCGACGAACGTTTTGAGAGGCTCGTCGCGAATACTCAGACGCCGGTCCTTGAGATTGGAGCCTACGTAAAGGAGTGAATAGGTTTCCAGGAGGGCTTCGCCGTTGTCTGTGATGCAGTCAAACTTGGAGCGCTGGGGGTGCGATTGGTAGTCGAGGAGTTTCTGGTTGAGGTCTTTGAGGAGGTAGTCGATGCCGCCGGAGATGGCGGAGACGACTTGCTCGTCGGTGAGGGTTCGAGGCGTGAGATTGGCAGGGAGAGAAGGAGCGGTTTGGGCGCGGGAGGTGGGTGCAAGGAGGGCGAGGAGAGTGAGCAGGAGCATGCCCAGAAAGACTCGGGAGTGAGGGGGGGACATGGATGGGGTCCTTTCGCTGATGTAGTGTAGCATGCGCCCCCGCCACCCCGCAAAGCGGGGTCGCTACCTGCATGTCGTGCGGGTGCATCCGCCAATAGTGGCAATTCCGAAAAAATGTCCGTAGCGACCCCGCTTTGCGGGGTAGCGGTGGGGGAAAATATTGGATACGCCCGGAATTGCCACTCATTCAGGATGCACCCATGTCGTGCTAAACCCACGCGGCCTAGACCCACTCCCTCGAAAGCTCTAAGATATCCGTCTGAAAGGATTCTTAGCCGTGTGTTCCCCCTCCTCTTCCCCCCCTTCTGGCCATTCCTCTTCCGCGCCTCCGGCCGTCTCGCGCATCCACCCTCAGGTGACCGAGCCTGAAGAATCACCGATTCTGGCTTATGCGACCCTCGAGCGTCCCCGCACCCGCGCTGACCTGCCTGTCAATTACCGTACCATTCTCGCGATCGCCTTGCCGACGCTGATCGAGCAATTGGTCACCTTCGGCGTTCGGGCGACCGACGTTGTCGTCGCCGGTCGCACGGGTAACGACGGCCCCGCCCGCGCCGCTTCCGCCGCCGCCGTGGGGACCATGACTTACCTCCAATGGTTCGCCGCCCTGGTCACCGCCGCCATCGGGGTGGGCGCCACCGCCATCGTCGCTCGCTCCATTGGCGCCAGGCGACCACGTCTTGCCAATCGCGTCGCCGGCACCGCATGCTCCGCATCCTTCCTCATCAGCGCCTGCGTCGCTCTGTTTTTCTTCCTCTTCCCTGGCGCCGTCGTCCATCTCATGGGCCTCCATGGGCAGGTCGAAATCCTCGCCCGCCAATACCTCCAAATCATGGTCTTCACCGTCTGCTTCCAATCCCTCTCCCTCATCGGCAACGCATGCCTTCGCGGCGCCGGCGACACCCTCCGGCCCATGATCACCACCATCACCTCCACCGTCATCACCGTCACCGTCGTGCCCGCCCTCTCCTTCGGCTGGTTCGGACTCCCCTCCATGGGCATCCGAGGCAACGCCTTCGGCACGCTCGCCGCCTTCGCCACCGCCGCCGGCATGACGCTCATTTTCCTGCTCTCCGGTTCCGCCGGGCTCAAGCTCCAACGTCGCCATTTCAAGATTGTTCCCCACATGCTCGGGCGTGTTTTGAAGATCGGCCTCCCCTCCGGCCTGGAAAACCTTCTCATGTGGGGCGGTCAGGTTTTTATTGTCGTGATGGCTACCACACGCACCGATCGCGCCCTGACTCTCGCTGGCATGACCCATGCCGCCCAGCAAACGACGATGCCGGAGCAGGCGGGGACGGTGGAAGAATGGGTCGTCAGCGGCGTGACCATGGCGGCCCACCAGGCGACCGTCACGATTGAATCGCTGGCCTTCCTCCCCGGCTTTGGTTTGGGCATCGCCTGCTCCGCCCTCGTGGGACAATACCTGGGCGCCCGGAAGCCCAACGAAGCCGCCCATGCCGTGACGCTTTGCCAAAGACTCGCCGTCGCCACGATGACCTTCGCCGCCCTCGTGATGGTCTTCTTCCCCGGACAGATGCTCCACCTCGTCGTCAAATCCCAGGAAGTCATCAACATCGGCGTGGTCCCCCTCATCCTCGCGGGACTCGCTCAACCCGCCTTCGCCATCCAAATCATCAAGTCCTCCTCACTTCGCGGAGCTGGCGATACCATCTCCCCCATGATCACCACCATCACCGGCATCCTCCTGCGCGTCCTGCTGGTGGCCGCCCTTCTGATCCTCTTCGCTCATTACGGCTACGCCCAGTACGGCCTGACCGCCGTCTGGATCGCCATCTTCATCGACCTCCACTACCGCGGTTTCCTCAACAACATCTTCTATCACCGCGGTAAATGGAAAAATCAAAAAGTCTAAGAAATCTGGTGCATCTGGTACGTCTACGCCGACCGTGCGATCAAGGCGCAATTGGCGGATCCGGGAGCGTTTTTTGTTCGAGGGCCGCCAGGCGAAGTTCCAAGTCGTCCAGCTTTTTGAGTGTGCTATGCGCCACAGATGCGACGGCCATTCCGGTATGCAAGAAACCTGCGATCGTGAGGAACGCTCCGCATCCGAGGCTTAAAAGGGTCACAATCGTGTCGTCGTTCACTTCTTTCAATCGGAATACGACGATAGCGCCACAAACTGCTCCGCCGATCCAGAAGAAAAGCATGGGGACAAGAATCGTAGCGCTCCCCGTATTGCGCCAGATTCCTGCAAAGGTGATGAGGTCATCCCGATCCAGACGATTTTTCCAATACCAGCCGTTCATGATTTCCTCTCTGCTTTATTCAAGCGTTGGGGCGAAATGTTGCCAGAAAAGTTCAAGGGTGAGCAGGGCGAAGAGGCGGTGGGTGTGGTCGCGAAGAGCGGTGTGGTGTTCGTGGAGGAGGCGTTCGATGATTTGGGGTTGTAGATAGTTTCTCGTAAAGGATTGTTGCGAGAGGAGCAGATCGGTGAGCGGTGCGCGCAGGTCGCCCCCCCCCTGATTGTTAAACCATTGGCCGATGGGGACGCCGAAGCCTTTTTTGCGGCGGTGGAGGACGGCGGGTGGGAGATCGTTTGCGAAGAGTTGGCGGAGCGGGGCCTTTCCTTGGCCGTTGTGGATGAGAGCGGAATCGGGAAAGGAGTTGCCCAGTTCGACGATGCGGTGGTCGAGGAAGGGGGAGCGGACTTCGAGGGCGTCGCCGCTTGCTGAGCACATGGAGGCGGAGTCAACTTTCCAGAGAACGTCGCCGGGGAGATATTCGGATTGGTCGCGGAGCATGGCGAGGCGGAGCGGAGAAACATCATCCGGAAGACCGTACTCTTCGGGAAGCGGGAAGTAATCCAGCACCGGCTCGCCCATAAGTTCTTCGATAAATGGGCGTGGGAAAATGTCGACGAGGCGAGTGTATTGTTCGGAGGGAATCTTGGATTTGGCGGCGGCGGCGAGGCGGCGGTAACGCTCTCTTTTGGAAAGAGAGCCCAAAGGGGAGGATTGGGGGAGAAATTTAACGAGGGGGCGGAAGCGGTTGAGGAGAATCATGGCGCGGTAGCGATCGTAGCCGGCGAAGAGTTCGTCGGCACCGTCGCCGGAGAGAGCGACGGGGGCCCTCCCCCCTACTTGGCGGGCGGCTCGGGAGAGGTGGTAGGTGGGGAGGATGGAGGAGTCGGCGAAGGGTTGGCCGAGGGATTTTTGCATGAGGAGACTGAGCGTGGCGAAAACGTCTTGCCTGGCGTGGACGGTGAGTTGGGTGTGGCGGGATTGGATTTTTTGTGCGACGGCCTGGGCGTATGGAGATTCGTCGAAGTCGGACTCTGTAAAGCCGACGGAGACGGTTTGGATGGGATCGCCGCCGGCTCTTTGGACGGCATCCTGGGCGAGCGTTGCGATGATGGAGGAATCGATGCCGCCGGAAAGGAAACAGGTGATGGGTGTATCGGCGATGAGTTGCGAGGAAACGGCAAGAGTGAGATTCTCGCGAAGATTTTCGATTTTCGATTTTCGATTTTCGATTTTTGATGTGGGTGTCCAGTAGCGGTCGCCGTCGAGAAGGTCATTTTGGAGGCGGAGCCAAGCGCCGGGGAGAAGTTGGTTCACGTCGCGGAAGATGGTTTGCGGAGCGGGGAAGTAGCCAAGCAGAAGGTAGAGAGCGATTTGTTCTTTGGGGACGCGGCGGGGGACTTCGGGCCAGGCGAGGACGGAGGGGATGGTGGAGCCGAAGACAAGGCCGTCTTCGAGAATGGCGTAGAAGAGCGGTTTTTGGCCCATGCGATCGCGGGCGAGGAAAAGGGTGTGTTTCTGCCCTCCCCCTTGTGCCATCGGAGCCGCGACCGTAAGGGAGCGACCCCGCGGTAATGCGTCGGGAGAGCCGGTCGCTCCCTCACGGTCGCGGCTCTGATAGTCTGCGCTGCGTGTGTCCCAGATGGCGAAGGCGAACATGCCCAAGAGTTTGGTGGGGAGGTCGGTGCCCCACTGCTCCCAGCCGTGGACGAGGACTTCGGTGTCGGAATGGTCGGATTTGAAGATATGTCCGTGGGATTGGAGTTCGCGGCGGAGTTGTGCGTGGTTGTAGATTTCGCCGTTGAAGACAACATGGACATTATTGGCTTCGTTAGCCATGGGTTGGTGGCCGCCGGAGCGGTCGATGATGGCGAGACGGGAATGGAGGAGTGCGGCGTGATTGTCGGCGAAGAGGCCGTGGCCGTCGGGACCGCGATGAGCGATGGCTTGCGACATAGCCATGAGCGGTGCGAAACTGGAGGGGCGGGGGCCCCAGGGGGGCGGGCGGGAGGAGAGGTATTTGATGATGCCGGCGATGCCGCACATGAGAGACTTCTTTAGTGTTTATAAGCATTGAAGCGTTGGGGATCAACATGCCAGCCGAGGCCGGGCGTGGTGGGAATTTGGAGTTTGCCGTTTTTGATTTGGAAATCGAAAATGTCGGTGCGGAGGGGGTTGGGGTTGATGTCCCATTCGCAAAGAGGCGGTGCGTTGGCGGCGGAACAGCCGGAGGCGAGGTGGAGAGAGGCGGCCTGGCCCAGAGCGCTGCCGAGGTAGTGGGGGATGACTTTTTTGTTCCGGCCTTTGGCGAGCGGGATCAGATCGACGGCTGCGATCGGAGGGCAATTCTTCGTGATGTCGGGTTGCAGAATGTCGACGGGGAAGTCGGCGAGTTGGGCGAGGGTTTGGGGATCGCCACAGTTCACCCAGACGTTTTCGCCGGCGGAGAGCGGGACGCTACGGAGCCACCCCCCTTTTTGCAGAGCGGGATAGTGCGATTCTTCGTCGGCGCGGAGGGCCTCTTCGAGCCAGCGAACGTTGTGGTCCTTGAGGATCGGAAGCCACTCGGCGGCTTCGGCGGCGGTCCAGTGGCGATTGGTGTCAATCGCTATCTGAGCCCCCCCCCCCCTATCACCACCGAAATGCTTTTCGAGGGTTTTGATGTTGGCGAGGTCTTCGGCGCCGAAGCCGACCTTGAGCTTGAAGATGCGAACGCCACGTTCGAGCATCGCGTCGATCTCTTTCATCGGCAGCGGCGAGTTGATGCCGGAGGCGTAGATTTCGACCTCTTTCGCTGGGTTTGCGGGGGGGGAGAACCAGAGCTGATTCATGGGGACGTTTTTGGTTTTCGCTTCGAGGTCCCACAGGGCGAGTTCGACGGCACAGAGTTCCGCGATGAGCGAACCGACATTGTTGGCCTGAATGGCAGGACCGACGAAGGCATTGAACATTTGCATCATGAACTGGCGGACCCCTCCCCTCTCCTCCACCACCTCGCGCCCTTGCAGGTAGGGAAAGTAAGCCTGCTGAAAAGCGGCGAGGCGTTCGAAAGGAGACCAGACAGGGAAATTGATCCACGATTCTCCCCAGCCCCACCGGTCACCGTCATCTCGAAGCCCGATGAAAATAGCATGACGCTGCCCCATGACGCCCCAGGAAGTCTTAATGACGCGATCGGAGGCGGCACGAAGATGGTGAATGGCGGTGTTGGTGATGGTGAACATGAGCCCCTGCGAAAAAATCAAAAATCGAAGATTCTTATGATTGAGTGAAATCTGCGTGGAGTGCGTTTTCATTCATAGCAAGATGGATGTGGAGGTTTTGGTGGATGAAGTGGAGGAGTTTTTTGCCGAGGCATTCGTGGCGCCACCCGGTCATGAGAGGGTGTTTATCAGGGCTCTTTTTCTTGTGGAGGAGGCGGGCGAGGGAGAGGATTTCGTTCTGGCAGGTGACGAGGGCCGGGGTCACGCTCTGGCCAAGACAGATCACCTGTGCGGCGACCCAAAGCGTTTCGGCAAGACGTTTGACCTCGGCGGAGTCTTCGGGAGGAATGTGGATTGAGGGGCGCTGGTCTTTCGGAACGGCACGGCCGCGAGCGATGGCCTCGACGAATTCGCTGCCGTGGGCTTCGATGATCTGCCTGGGCACATCGCGAATGGCGGCAAGAGCGGATTCCTTCTCAGGCATGCGAACGGCCATGTCGAGAAGAGGATCGTCCTTGAGAATGTTCTTCGACGGAAGATCTCGATCGCACGCGAGCTGTTCACGAAGAGCGGCAAGCTCGCGGAGCACGGAAAGCTGCACCGGACTCAGTGAACCAGCACCACGGACTTTGACGAACATCTTGCGAGCGTCGACAGGATTGGCCGCTTCCGTGCACAGATCGCGGCAGGCGGCGGTCATCCAGTCGAGATGCCCGAGAGCATCGATACGCCTGAACATTTCACTGTGGATAGCGGGCAGGTAGCGGACGTCGTCGATGGCGTAAGCGAACTGTGCCTGGCTCAAGGGGCGGCGATTCCAGGCAGAGTAAGTGTGTGCCTTGGCCAAGGTGACGCCTGAGAAATGTTCGACGACTCGCCAGAGGGCGGTGGGGTAGGCGATGCCGAGCATGCCGGCGCCGATCTGGGTGTCGAAAATATTCTGCGGAACGTGGTGGCCACCTTGCAGCCAGGTGATCTCGAGATCCTGGTCGCCAGCGTGGCAGATTTTCTCGATGGAAGCATCGGCTAAAATATCCCAGAGCGGTTGTACCCCCCCTACCGACTTGGCCAAAGCGAGAGGGTCGATCAACTCAACGCGCTCGGCGGTGGCGACCTGCACGAGGCAGAGGATGGGGTGATAGGTATTTTCGCCGATGAACTCGGTGTCGAAGGCGAAACATCTGGCAGCGCGGAGATGATCACAGACGGCAGCAAGGGCCTCAGGAGTGCTGACCAGATCATGAGGAACGGCAGGAAGATGTCCCGTTTTCGACATGCCCGCCATAGTACGGCGAAACGATCCAATTGACGAGTTGCCCACCCCTTTTTCCTCCCTCCGAAAAAAGCCCCGGGATTGCAATCCCGGGGCTTCGTTCAGAGTTGATCTTCTCGTTGGTTTGAACCGACGCGTCACGCAGCCTTCGCTTGTAATCAAAAAATCCCTGATACGACACCTTCTCCCGTTCACAGAATGCTTTGATGCTCAAACCGCTTGCCGCCTGCCTGCCAAAGAGTTCTTTCCAATGTGCACGTCGTTGGGATGGCGTCATTCGTGACGATTGTGCTATTGACGCTTGTGTCGCTGGCGAATCTTGCGCTAGGACCGATTGGGTCATGGAAACCTCCGTTCAAAACGGAAGCATCGTCACAAAATTCTCGCCGAACGAGAAGACGGGTTTCACCGGACGCTTACGAAATGTAACGCCAATATTGACGAATGCAAATGAAATTTCAGTAGATTCGCGCTTGGGACAGCTTTGTGCCACCATCAACTCTTTTATTGGGGTTTGATAGCGGCGATGGCATTAAAAGTGCGGCCTTCGGCGATGTACTTACGCTCGAAATTGCTGCCGACGAGGGAACGGGGGGGGGAGCCGGGCGGGAGTGGGAGTGGGGAATCGAAGGGGACGATTTGCAGGTCGCTTTGGGCGCTGAGCATCTGCTGCATGTGGGCGAAATAGTCGGCGTGATCGGTGACGAGGCGTAACTTGCCGCCGGGGATGAGAATGCGATGAACTTCCTTGAGGAAGGGGAGCTGAATGAGGCGTCGTTTGTGGTGGCGAGTCTTGGGCCAGGGGTCGGGGAAGTAGATGTGGAGGGCGGTCAGAGAGGCTGCGGGAACGTGGCAGCGGATCCACCAGAATGCCTCGGCTTTCACGAGACGCGCGTTTTCCATCTTGTGGCGGCGAAGACGATCGGCGGCAAAATCGGCGTAGGCGCTGGCGTATTCGATGCCGACGAAGTTGGACTGCGGCATGGCACCCGCGATGGCCAGCAGAAAAGTGCCCTTGCCGGAGCCGATCTCCAACTCGACGGGATGATCGTTGGCGAAGATTTCACGCCAGGCAATGGTGCCGACCTCGTCGGGAATCTCGAGGAGGAAATGCTGAGGATCAAGGTTGGGTCGTAGCGGCATAGTCGATTTTCGATTTTTGATTTTCAATTGTAGGGCAAAAATAAAAATGCCGCCACGGGGCTGCCGAGTGGGGCGCGACAGCTTGCGTACAGGCAAAGTGGGAACCCGTACGGTGGCGGCGAGGATCGAAACCTCACAAGTCAAGCCAATAGACGCAAAACTTGTGAAAATAATTGACTTGTCACTGCTCGATCAATCCAATGACTTGACGATGACCTTAAAAGCTACCCGCAGAAAATCGCTTCGTCAACCGTTTCTTGGTCAATTCTTAATCACTTCTTCAGGGGAATCGGTGAGGGCAATCATTGGATGTCCGCCCCCGGCTCTGCCGAGGGCTCGCACGCCGGGAATGCTCCTTCCGCCATCACATCACCGGCATAACCCAATGGCACTCAATTGGGCGCGGTTCCGGTGAGCGTTATGACCGACGTCGCCGGGCGAGCAGGCCCACCGCCCCCAGCCCCAGCAGCGCCAGACTCGTCGGTTCCGGCACCAGCGCGAACTGACCGTTCTGGCTCAGCACCGCCCAGCTCCAACCCACTCCCTGACCGTCAATGTAATAGCCCCAACTGCCCACTGGCACGTCGCTCAAGCCGCCATTGTCGTTCAAGAATTCCTCGAGGCTCAAGTTCTCGTGGAATTCGCTGGGATCTCCGACGTACCCCCAGTTATCGAAGCTGACCATGTAGGGGAGTTCGCCTATCGCAAGATTGATATCACCGAGATTGAAGGAGATTTCCAGGGCGTATTTGCCACCGAAAGCCTCGGCGGCACCGGTGACGTTGACAACGTCGGAGATCAGTGCCTTCTCGGTGGTGCTGAAGATGCCACTGGGATCGCCGATGTTGCCAGGGTAAACTTCGTCGGTCATGCGAGCTCGCCATTCCATGGTGACTTGCCCGTCATCGCTGGCGTTGCCGATGATGGTGGCCGTGGTGCCGACCATGGCAGCGCCTTGGTCGCTGCCGGTCGTTCCCGCAACGGTGGAGGAGAAGCTGTTCAATCCGGCTTTGACCGCCTTGACGTCCGGGGTGCCGAAGGTGTGACGATCATTGCTGTTATCGGCGAGGATCGGACCGCCGGGACCGCCGCCGCCGTTGACCTCGTAAGCGAAGAGGATTTGCCCATTCCCATTGTCTGTGATGCTGTAGTTTTTGAAGTCAATGCCGCTCCAGCTTGTGCCGCCAAGAACGATGGAGCCGGGGGTGCCGCCATAAGTCGTATCCACAAAGCCCGACACGTTGCTGTAGGTGAACAGCGTGAAAGAGCCTTCCGCTCCCGGCGCGAACGCGGAAGTGCCGCCCACCACGTTCAGGGAGACGGTACCGGGGAAGGCCAGCGTGCCGCCGACGACTGTAATGCTGCTGGGAGTTGCCGTGTTAAAGGCATAATCAAGAGTAGCGCCATCGCTGAGCGTCAACCCGCCAGCGCTGTTGAATGCCGCATTGTTCAGGGCGCTGAAAGTCAGCGTGCCCGCCGGAGCGAGGGTACCGTTGACGCTGAAGGGGGAGCCCGTCTGCCCATAGACCTTACCGGAGCCAGCGAGAGTCTGGCTGGAGGGAGTCGCAAAGTTGGCGATGCTGGAAACATCGAAGACCGCTCCACTGCTGATGTCGATCTTCTCCGATTTTGCAATGGTATTGATGCCTGTGATCTTCAGTATGCCTTCCTGGATGACAGTCGCACCGGTGTAGGCGTTGGCAGAATGGCTAAGGGTCAGGGTACCGGTGCCGACTTTGATCAGTGACGCCGTGGTATCCAGCGTGATTGGCGTACCCGAATTAACGACAGTCGAACCGATGTTGGCGATTCTTCCCGCGAAGCTGGAGTTGCCGGGTTGGCCGGGATTGCCGATGGTAAGCGTTTGCCCATCGCCGATTTCGATCAAATCACGAATATCGTTGCCGTACCCGGATGTTGTCGGTGTTAGCTGATAGATGTGCCCGGAGCTTGGTTGTCCATCGCCATCTTTGAGCACGATATGACAGTTCGCCGTGAAAGTGGTTGGTCCAGTGCCAAGCCCTTCGCCGTAGAACTGGAGAACTAACCAAGGAGTAGAGCCATTATTGGTAGTCATCGTGACGCCGCCGGTGAAATTGGGATTATTTGCTCTTGTAATAACAAGCGACTTTCCCGCGGAGATTTTTCCGTCGCCGGTGATCTCGCCGGAGAAGGTGAAGCTTGCCGGTGCGGAGGAGGAGGCGTGCGAGAGAGTGAGGGTAGTTCCGCTGGCGATACTGACATCGCCAGACAATGTAACGTTTCCTATGGATGCCGCGTTGATCACCTTGTTGGTCCCGCCGCCCGCCACGACAATCGGAGTGGTGAACGTGTAATCGGTGTTGCCACTACCACTTATGTAAATCCGAGCCTCACTGCTGTCCGCCCCCAGGTAAATGGCCGTCGCATTGGGGAGCCGCATGGTGGTGTTGCTGCCGTTTTCAAATGTGAGAATACCACTCATGACATGGATCGTCCCGGTGAAATCCGGGCTGGCCACACTATCAAACCGCAAAGCGGTGTTGCTGTTTTGGGTGATATCGGCAACGTTGGCGCCGATGACACCTCTTACAGAGGTGCCAGCAGAGCCCGTCGTCGTCAGGCCGACACCGTTACTGTTAATAGCACTGGCGGAGACAGCCGTGCCGGAGTTGGTGATGGTATTTGCCGGATCGTACGACGCGAAGTTAATGCCGCCGGAGAGAATGAGGGAATTGGCTGAATTGTTGGCGATCGTCAAAGCGGTGTCCTGGATGGAAATGGGAGCACTGATGATGTCGGCAAAGCTGCCCACGACATGGGTGATGTAAGTGCCACTGCCGCCGCCGTTAAGGGTTAAGTTATTCGCTGCACTGCCACCGAGCGTGAAGGCGGCAGTGGAGGACGAATCGATGATGAGCGTTTTCGCGATGCCCGGGGAGCTGATGGTGGCGCCTGTCGTGAAAGTGACATCATCGCCGACGTCGGGGTAACTGAGGGTGGGTGACCCGCCGGTGAGAGCCCAGTTATTTGTGTCATTCCACGCGCCCGCGGCTCCCCCTTGCCAAGTGAAAGTTGCCGCCGAAGCCGCCTGCAGTGCCATTGCCGCGGCAATGGCGGCCACGCTTAGGATGCCGTACTTTTTGAACGAGCGACTGCCGAAGGTTTTGTGACTGGCCATTTTGATGATCTCCAAAGAGGACTCTCACTTCAATTCAGCTTCCCAAGCGGGAAGCAAAAACGCCAAAGGGAACGACAAGCCACCGAAAACTCGCTATTGTCAGCGAGATTTCGAACGTTGCTCTCGTTCCCTCTTTTGTCTTGAACGTCCCGAACTCAGTTCATGAGCTGTCCGGGCTGATGATGTAACATGGGCATCCTGCCCGCAAAACGCTCCCTGACGGTCGCGTTTCGGATTGGTTGCCGCGTCTCGAATTCGTGGGGAAAAATCAAATAATTAATGTTAAACTGGGGGGGGGGGGCAAGTTGGATAATTTGACCAAGGAAGTCTGACAATATTTTTCGCGATTCATCGCGGCCGGAGAAAAACGCCGAGAAAATGTCGCAATTTTGCGTCATCATTGAGCTTACGCTCACCCTTGCCAACCAATACCCTCGCGCAACCGCCACACGACAGCACGCGACATGTTCCCTATACCACAGATTTCGGGAAAAACAAGAATATTTTATTTTTTTTGCATCGTAAGCTCATCAGCCACTGGACGCCCCCCCGGCAAAGCCAGGGACTGACGAGGGTGCAGGTGGTGGGATGCGTTGCCAGACGCGGGTGCGCCAGGTGTTGTAGACGTAGAAACGCCATTCGAAATAGAGGCGATAGGATTTTTCTTCGACGAGTTTCCAGTTGGGGCCGAGCTTCAGGCTGAGGGATTCGGTGGAAAGCGATTCGGTGGCGGGGGTGAGGTCGCCGCATTTGTCGGTGATGATGATGGTGTGGATTTCGGGGGTGGTACGTGTGCGGCGGAGGAAGTCGTGGAGGCGGGCGATCTCGTACATGCCGTAGGCGAAGTTTTGTTCGGGGAGGAAATAGCTGCCGTCGGACATGGGGCGGACGTGGCGTGCGAGTGCGTAGGTGACGGGGATCACGACGCCGGGAATGGTGAGATTTAAGTGTGCAACTGCGAGGGTTTTGCGGTTTTTGGCGTCGAAATAGTCGGGTTTTGTCGCGATTTGGGCCGCGATGTGAAAGGGGGGATTGCGATAGACGAAATAGTTGGAGCAGGCGGAGGCCAGGGATGCGGCGATGACGAAACTGATGGCGAGGGTCCGGACGGGCCAGGTGGGCAGGCGTCGGAGCGAGGCGGCCAGCCAGAGGATCAGCGGAGCAATGATCGCTCCGACGTATCGCGGTTCCCAGAGCGGAGAGATTTTGTCGTAGCTCTGCCAGACGACTTTGTACCAGGTGGAATCTCTTGGGATCCAGGTGAGGGCGAGGGCGGCGGGCGGGAGAAGGATCCAGAGGGCCAGCCACCATGAGGGGGAGAAGGGGAGAGGTGGGGAGGGGGATAGGGAGCGCCGTCGGCCTCGCCAAGGGATCAGGCCGAGGATGAGAATGGCGGCGAAAATCAGGGCAACGTAAAACTCCGCGACAGCGAGCCAAGGCATCGAGCGAGTGGCGGCGTGCAGGTTGAAGTCGGAGTTGCCCAGGTTGAACCAGGTGCGGACCATCGGGTCGGGCGGGTAGCTGGGGTAGAGGTAACCTAACAGGTGGGAGCAGGGGAGCGAGGCGATGGTTTTCCATGTCATGTCGGTGTAGCTGAGGACCCAGGAGAGGGTCGTGTCGCCGCGACGTTCGATGAGGCGGTCCCACCAGTAGGTGCCGTTGAGGTACCAGTAGATCGGCAGGAGCGACATGATGCCGGCGGCGAGGGCGAAAAGGGGGCCGTCAAGGCAGCGCAGGCGCGGACGCGTGAGCAGGAAGATCAGTTGCAGAGCGATCATGAACCAGGCGGTGGAGTGCATGGCGGTCATGACGAAGCCGGTGAGGACGTAGAGCGGGAACCATAACAGGTGCTTGTGCGTGGTCTGCCATTTGAAAAAGAGGGCGGCGTTGAGGATGAGGAAGAGCCACATCGGGCCGTACATTTTGATGTCACGCGAATAGTAGATGAGGTACGGATTGACGGCAGTGAGCAGGGCGGCGAGGAGAGCACCCCTGCGATCGGTGAACTGGCGTGCGAGGAAGTAGACGGCAAGGACGGTGAGCGTTCCGAGAATGGCGGTGAGGGATCGGGTGGCAAGTGGCGTGAGAGCGGTATAAGCGGGATTTGCGGCACTGCCGAGAATCTTGGTCCACCAGTGATCGGGGCTCACGAAGTATTCGATGAAGAGCGTCCACCAGCGAAGGAGAGCGTACCAGCCGGGGGGGAAACCCTGATTGGAGAGCGAAGCGAGCATCTGCTGGAAATTGCCCTGAACGCGATTGACGGTGTAGGACTCGTCGGTCCAGTAGCACTGATAGGAGATGCGAAAGAATCGCAGGAAGGCGGCCAAAAGTGTGATGGCGGTGAGAGTCAGGGTGAGCTGTTTACGAGAAGGAAACCGCGGCCATGCGTTGGATGTGTTAGCCCCCGGCTCTGCCGGGGGTTGACTGGCAATTGCGATTGCACCTGGCATATCAGGCACCGGCGATGTCTGCGAGGCGATGGTCATGGAAGAGAAACGATGAGGAGGGAAAGTTATTGGGTATTGATGAAGAAGCCGGAAGCTGGAAGCCGGGAAAATTCGAAACTCGAAATTCGAAACAAATTCGAATGTTCGAATGACTGAAACAAGACTGCCTAAGATGCGTGGATTATTTTCTGTGATCAGTCGCGATGCAAATACCCAAGAGCATCCATGAAAAACCCCCGGCAGAGCCGGGGGCTGACGATAGCTGCGATTGTTTTTTGGGGGGTTATTCGAGACCGCCTTTGTATTTTTTTGCGGGTTTGCCGTCTTCGGTGAGTTCGGGAGCGTCGGAGAGGTCGCCGCCGGCGCCCCATTGGGCGCGTTTGAGGGAGAGGCCGATCTTGCGGTCGTCGATGTCGACGCGGAGGATTTTGACTTCGACGTCGTCGCCGATCTTGACGACGTCGGTGGGGTTCTCGACTTTTTCGTCGGAGAGTTCGCTGACGTGGAGGAGTCCTTCGAGGCCGGGTTCGAGTTCGACGAAGACGCCGAAGTTGGTGATCTTGGTGATCTTGCCTTTGACGATCATGCCGGGCTGATAGTTGGTGGGGATCGCGTGGAGCCAGGGGTCTTCGGTCATTTGCTTGAGGCCCAGGGCGACGCGGTTCTTTTCCTGGTCGACGGAGAGGACGACGCATTGCAGATCGTCGCCTTTCTTGAGTACTTCGGAAGGATGGGCGACTTTTTTGGTCCAGGAGAGGTCGGAAACGTGCAGGAGGCCGTCGATGCCTTCTTCGATTTCGACGAAGGCGCCGTAGTTGGTGAGGTTGCGAACTTTGCCGGTGATGACGGTACCGGGGGGATATTTCTCGGCGAGCAGCGTCCAGGGATTCGCTTCGGTCTGCTTCATGCCCAGCGAGATTTCCTGTTTGGTTTTGTTGACGTCGAGGACGACGACGTCGATTTCTTCGCCGACGCTGACCATTTCGCTGGGGTGGTTGATGCGTTTGGTCCAGGACATTTCGGAGATGTGCACGAGTCCTTCGACGCCTTCCTCGAGCTTCACGAAAGCGCCGTACGACATGATGTTCGTAACGGCGCCCTTGACGCGTGTGCCTACCGGGTACTTCTCCTCGGCGTGCTCCCACGGAGAAGCTTGTTTCTGCTTGAGCCCAAGAGCGATCTTCTCCTTCTCCTTATCGACGTTGAGCACGACGACTTCGAGTTCCTGATCGAGTTTGACCATGTCGGAGGGGTGATTAATGCGGCCCCAGGACATGTCGGTGATGTGGAGGAGACCGTCGACGCCACCGAGGTCGACGAAGGCGCCAAAGTCCGCGATGTTCTTGATGACGCCCTTGCGGGTCTGGCCGATCTGGATTTCGCCGAAGAGTTTTTGCTTGGCTTCGCCACGGAGTTTTTCGAGGAGCTTGCGGCGGCTGATGACGATGTTGCGGCGTTCGAGGTCGATCTTGAGAATCTCGGCGTCGATGATACGGCCGATGTATTCGCCGATGTCGGCAGGGCGGCGGATGTCGACTTGAGAGGCGGGGAGGAAGACCGGAACGCCGACGTCGACAAGGAGGCCGCCTTTGATTTTGCGGGTGACTTTGCCTTGGACGGGGTCGCCTTCTTTTTTGGTTTCGATGATTTTGTTCCAGCCGGTGATGCGGTCGGCTTTGCGTTTGGAGATGACGACGAGGCCGGAGTCGGATTCGACTTGTTCAAGGAGGACGGTGACATCGTCGCCAACTTCGATGTCGGACATTTCTTCGGGGTCCCATTCGCGGGAGAGTGAGAGAACGCCTTCGGACTTGAGGCCGATTTCGACGACGACGTCGTCGCCGTGGATGTTGACGATTTTGCCTTTGAGGATGGCGCCGTTGGCAAAGGAAGCGCCTGTGGAATCGAGCAGGGCGCCGATTTCCTTGTCGTCGAATTGATCCTGGAATTCCTGTTCGATAGCGGCCTGGGATTGCTGTTCGTCAAGGCCGAGTTCTTTCAGGAGGGCAAAATTAACCATATGCAGAGAAACCTTTCGTCTCACGCGGTCGGTCTTTTCCGCCTGTTACGGAACATCCGCAGCAAGCCGAAGTCACCCGCGCCGATCGCACGGCGGGCGCCCGCTGAGCGAGTGCCGATAGGCGCTCTGAAGACCCAGAGGGGAAACGAGTAAGTATAGCGGAGAGAGAGAGTTGGGGAAAGCGAGATGAAAAGAGCGGACTCGTAAAATTTGTAAAATGGGTGAAAGTCGTAAAATGCGTGGAGAGGGGGCGGAGCACCGCATGGTAATGCGGTGGTTGAATACCATGAGGCGGCCAAACCACCGCATTACCCTGCGGTACTCCCAAAGATGCAATCTTACGATACGGCTCTGATGATTTGCGGGACAATGCGTGGACGGCTATGGTTGCGTATATGAGGTGAATGGCTTATGCGGCAATGTGCTCGATGTTTTGCGGTATTGGTGGTTCTGGGGGCTACGTCGCAGGCTTGGGGGCAGGAGGAAAGTTATCCCATTCGATTACGCCGAGCGTTGAAGGTTGGCGATGTTTACGACACGCATGTGACTTTGGAACAGACGGAAACCGCGACGATTATCGTTGCGCAGTTGGTGCCGCAGGAGAAGAGCCGGGAGAGGAAAGTGGATCTGCAGGGGCGGTGGAAAGTATTGGAGGTGAACGCGGATGGCAGACCCACGTTGCTGGAACTGACGGTGAAGAAGTTTACGGATGAGACGGGGCAGAGCCTGATTCATGCCAACAAGGTGATCGAAGTCAAGCGTGAAGCGGAGCAGTCGGATTTCTCAATGAAGGGCGGCGGGGAGATATCGGAGGATGCCAAGGCCATTTTGAGGATACTGAATCGGCCAGTGCGGGAGGGAGACTTGAATGAGGATGACGTTTCTGGCAGCAAGATGCCGCGGAAGGTGGGTGAATCGTGGGCGATCCATTCTGAAAACGGCGTGAAGGTTGCTTCGCGGGATGGGCTGACGATCGATCCGAAAGACATGACGGGGCATATGACGCTCAAGGGGGTGGAGACGATCAATGGAGGGAAGGCGTTGCGGATAGTTGGGACGGTGGAGATGACCCATCTCAAGTTGCCGGTGCCGCCGGGAGTGACTCTTGAGAGTTGCGACGAGAAGGTGCAATGCAGTGGGTTGTACCCGGTGGATCTTTCGCAGCCGCATGCGGAGAATGAGACCATCACGGACAGGAGGGTCGTGATGAGCAGGAACGGGGCGAAGACCGAAGTCAAGGCACATGGTGTGCTGAAGGAAACAATGACGCCCGTTTCCCCAGTGAAAAAATAGTGGAGTGGGTTCGGTATGAATGAGACGCTTGCGAAGGTGCCGGTGCTGGTGACGGGGGGCGCCGGTTTTATTGGCGGGCATCTGGTGCAGGCGCTGGTGGAGGCGAGAGCAAGGGTGCGGGTGCTGGATGATTTTTCGGCGGGGGCGGAGGGGAATTTGCCGGCGAATGGAGTTGAGGTTTTGCGGGGGGATGTTCGGAAGGTGAGTGATTGCGCGAAAGCGGCGGCGGGGTGTACGGTGGTGTTTCATTTGGCGGCGTTGGGGTCGGTGCCACGGTCGATGGAAGAACCGGAGCTTTACAATGAGGTGAATGTGGGGGGGACGCTCAATGTGCTGGAGGCGGCGCGGGCGGCGGGGGTGAGGCGGATGGTGTATTCGGCAAGTTCGTCGGCGTATGGCGATACGCAGGTGTTGCCGAAGGTCGAGACGATGACGCCGATGCCGATGAGTCCGTATGCGATTACGAAGTTGGCGGGGGAGTATTACTGCCGGGTGTTTGCAAAGGTGCATGGGGTGGAGACGGTATCATTACGATATTTCAATGTGTTCGGCCCTCGGCAGAATCCGCGGTCGCAGTATGCGGCGGTGGTTCCGGCGTTTATCAGTGCGCTGCTGGAAAAACGACCTCCGACCATTTACGGCGATGGCGAACAGACACGGGATTTTTGCTTCGTGGCAAATGTGGTCAAGGCGAATCTGTTGGCGGCGGCTGCGACAAGGAAGTTCAGTGGGGAGGTGGTGAATATTGCGTGCGGGGAGCGGATTAGTTTGAATGCGATGCTGGCGAAGATGCAGGAGATTCTCGGGACGCGGATCGCTCCTGTTTATTTGGTGGCGCGAGCCGGTGATGTGCGGGATTCGTTGGCGGATATCAGGGCGGCGGGCGAACTATTGGGATATGAGCCGGAAGTGTTGTTTGAGGAAGGGTTGAAGCAAACCGTGGCGGCGTACGTATCCAAGGCAAACGAGCGTTGATCTTCGATCAACGGCTAAACTGTCACCTCAACCACCCCACAAAGGGGGGTCGCTGCCGCGGGTATTGAGCTTTACAATAGGGGAATGGATAAGGATGTTGTGGTGACGAACTTGGATGTACGGCCGTATGTGGAGACGCTCTTTGCAAGGGCGTTGGCGGAGGAGGCGTCGGATATTCATGTGGAGCCGACGGCAGATGGGGCGGAAGTGCGGTTGCGGGTGGATGGGCTGCTTCAGACGATTGATCGGATGACGGGGGAAATGGGGCGGAGTACGGTGTTGCGGCTGATGGTACTGGCACAGTTGTTGACGTATCGATTGGACATTCCGCAGGAAGGGCGGGTGACGTGGGAGGTGGGGCATCGGAGCCGCGACCGTGAGGGAGCGACGGGTGCCGATTCTGAGTCGCACGGTCGCTCCCTGACGGTCGCGGCTCTGAACTTCCCTGAGGAAATGGGAGGGAAGCGGATTGATTGTCGGTTAGCGATTATGCCCACGGCGCATGGGCTGCGGGCGGTGGTGCGGATGCCGGCGGATTTGGTGCAGCCCAAGTCGCTGGGAAGTTTGGCGTTGCCGGCGGCGGTGATGGGGGCGTTGGAGCGGTTTGCGAAGCACGACCAGGGAATGCTGCTGGTGACCGGACCGGCGGGGTCGGGCAAGACGACGACGATTTATGCATTGCTGGAGCATATCGCGGCGGGAACGGGGGGGGAGGCGAGCGGGTTGTCGATTATCAGTTTGGAGGATCCGGTGGAGCGGCTGTTGCCGGGGGTGACGCAGATCGAAGTGACGCCGCATGGGCAGTTGACGTATGAGCGGGCGCTCAAGTCGATCTTGCGGCAGGATCCGCAGGTGCTGATGCTCGGGGAGATTCGGGATGTGGCGACGGCGTCGATCGCGGTGCAGGCGGCGTTGTCGGGACATCGGTTGATTGCGACGCTGCACGCCGGTGAACCGGCGATGGCGCTGGCGCGGCTGCTGGAGATGGGTATTGAACCTTATCAGTTGACCAGTAGTTTGTTTGGGATTTTGAGTCAGCGGCTGTTACGGAAGCGATCGTCAGCCTCCGCAAGCCGTTATCGTGGGCGGGTGCCGGTGGCGGAGTTCGCACAGCTTGATACGGACGTACGTGCGGCGGTCTTGCAACGAGCAGATGCAGATTCTTTGAAAAATAGATTTGCCCAACAATCCGGCTATGTTACGATGCGAACTGTAGCAGAAGATTTGGTGGCACGCGGTGTGACGGACGAGGAGGAAGTGCAACGGGTTCTGGGTTTAGTACAGCGATCGTGAGGGATCGCCCAGCGGCATGCAAGCATGCCGGCTAAATATACGCATGGCGAGAGGTTTATGGTGAGTACTGCAGATACAGAAAAACCTTCATCGCGTCTGTCACAGTTTGCATACGAAGCGCAGAGTCCGCAGGGGCTGACGTTGCGTGGGACGTTGGAGGCCGAGTCGCTTGCGGCGGCGACGAGCCAGTTGCAATCGCTCTGGCTGCGGGTGTTATCCATTCAGCACGTTCCCGAGCAGGCAGCGCCCAGGCGTCTGGGCGTTGATGATTTTGTGTTGTTTAATCAGCAGTTGGCGCATCTGACGCAGGCGGGTCTGCCGGTGGAACGGGGACTGCGATTGATCGCGGCGGACCTGCGATCCGGCAAACTCGCGGCCGCGGCGAACGCGGTGGCCGCAGACCTGGAACGAGGCCTGTCGCTGCAGGAAGCGTTCCATCAGCATGCAAACCAGTTTCCCGATCTGTATGCACGATTAGTGGATGCGGGGGTGAAAACAGGCAATTTGCCCGGGATGCTCTTCGCCATGGGCCGGCACCTGGAGCTGGTGAAACGCGTACGCTTCGCGCTCTGGCGTGTGTTGACGTATCCGGTGATGGCGCTGGTGGCGCTTGCTGCGGTGATGCTGTTCGTTTCGATGACCGTTTTGCCGCAGTTACGGGATATTTACCGTGAGTTCGGCGGCGACGACGCAAGGCTGCCGCTCGTGACGGAATGGATACTGGCGTTCGGGCGTTATTATCCGATGATACTGCTGGTGCTGGGGTGCATGGTGGTGGTGATCGCCGCGGTACTGCTGTTATTGCGGTCGTCCGGGCGATGGGGCTATTTCAGCGATTACGTGCTGCTGCCAATGCCGGTCATTGGCCCGGTGTTGAAAGCGAGTTTGTTGGCGCGTTGGTGCGATGGGCTGCGGATCGGGGTGGCATCGGGTCTGGACTTACCGCAGGCCATCGCGCTGACGTCCGATGCGATGGCGTCGCCGAAGTTGCAGCAGGATGCCAGGCGACTGACCACTGTGATTGCAACGGGGCAGAAATTCGATCAGTTCCGCAGCCATCTGCTGCCGGCGACCGTGCCTGCGGCCATCGAGCTCTCCGGCCAAAGCGGCGACCTTGCCTCGACCCTGGCAATCATCACGCAAATGTACGAGCAGCAGGCGGAGCAGCGATTGAAAATGATACCCGTGATCTTAACGCCGGTGATGATGGTGGTGGTGGTCTGCGGGATCGGGTTGACGATCACCGCGTTGTTTATGCCGCTGGTTAAGATAATTACCAGCTTGACGTTCTGAGGAGGATTGTTTTGGTCCAGGACAGCCAAACGCCTCTGGAATACCAGACGCCAGTGCGGGTTGTGGCGTCCGACTTGCCGCTTTGGCAGCAGGCGCTGATGCTGCTGTTCGTGTGGGCACCGCTGGGGCTTGTTTTCGTGGCGATCGTGGGGGTGGTGATGGGAATGTCGTGCAGTTATATGGTGGGGCAGGTCGGGATGCCGATCGGGGTGCTGTTCTGTGCTTACGCGATTTACCGGATGCAGCGTGCGCGGCGACGACGGCGGGCCATGGCGATCTTGTCATACGTGGAAACAGCGACGCGTCTCAATTTGTCGTTGAATGAATACCTGCTGGCGGCGGAATTGAGCGAGCGCGGTGCGACGCGGGAAAGGTTAAGCGACCTGCGGCGACGGTTCATGAGCGGGGCCTCAATCTCCACAGCGTTATACGAAGCGGTGCCGGAGATGCCCGCTTCGATCATCGCCACCGCACGCGTCGGCGAATCGCTCGGACAGGTACAACCCACATTGCGGCGACTGGTCAACGAGGTCGCCAGACCCACCCTTCCGCCCAATGAACGCATGCCGTTTTACTGGTTTTACGGCATCGGCTTGTGCGTGGCGGTCTTTAACCTCGCCGCATGGCTCATGGTGTACATCATGCCAAAGTTCAAGGAGATCTTCCGCGACTTCAGCTCCCGCGGCACCGGCGTGACCCTTCCACCGGCGACGGCAAACTTGATCGTTTTTTACGATCGCATGGGGGACATGGGAGTGGTGTTCTTAGTGATCGAGGCCGTGGTATTCCTGGGACTTGTCGGATGGCTGCTGGAGCGGGCGTTCACGTTGCGGCGTGAATCGCAACGGCGTTTGGCGCTGATCGACAAAATGCTCTGGAACTTGCCGGTGCTGGGACGGCTGAATCGGGCAAGATCGATGAGCGACATTTGCAACGTGCTGGCGGAAAGCACGCGTGCAGGCATACCGCTGCCGCAGGCGCTGGAGCGTGCCGAGGATCTGAACATCAACAACGAAGCGAAGCGTCAGGTGAAGTTGTGGCAACAGGGCGTGACGTCCGGTCAATCGCCGGCGAAAGCGGCACAGGCGGCGAAAATGCCGGAACTGCTCGTCGGACTCATCAATCCCGCACAATCACAAAGCGGGCATGACGATCAGAGCCGCGACCGTGAAGGAGCGACAGGTGCTATGGAGGAGACGCTCAAGCGTGAACTCCGGGGTCGCTCCCTGACGGTCGCGGCTCAGAACCTGCATGCCGTCACCAACGTGTTTGAATTCCTGGCACGCTATTACCGCGGACAGTTCTCGCGGCTGATGATCACGCTGCAAGCCGCAAGCGAGCCGCTCCTGGTCATCGCCCTGGGCATCATGGTGGCGTGGATGACCATGACGGTGATCTCGCCGGTCGCGGCGCTGGTGCAAGCGATCATCAAGGTATACTGGGGAGGGGACGTCTTATGACGATGCGAAATGAGAGACGAGCGGTGCGGCGGAGCCGCGGGTTTTTCGCCATGGAAGCGGCCTGGTCGCTGGGGCTGGCGCTGCTGCTGTTGATGATCATGACCGTGATGGTCATGCAGCAGAATAAGGCGGAAATGAAGTTATCACTGATTCGCAGCGCCTCACGGGCGACGGAAACGGCACTGCTGGAATTGAAGGCGGGCAAGCCTTTGCCTGCGGGCTTTCAACTCGAAAAACTGCCGGATAAGGCGCCGCAAGGCTATGCATGGGTTCGCGTGACCGGGCAATCCAACGGCAACGAGCGAACGGAAAAAGTATACCGTGAACGATGCTCGCTGGTGGGACTGACACCTTCCGAGCCGCGACCGTCAGGGAGCGACCCCGGAGGTGCGCGATGAAAACGACCGCGAAATATCGCCAAGCACACGGCTACATTCTCACGGAAATGCTCATCGCGGTGGCGATTATGGGAGTACTGGCAGTGCTGGTGGGCGATCTGTTCATGATCTCGTTCGGATCGATGCGGAAAGCGAGTTCGCGTGATAATCTTCTGTATCGCATGGACGCGGCAATCGGATCGCTGCGACGCGACACATGGGCGGCAGAAAAAATCAGCATGGACGCTGCAAACCACGTCGATCTGAAGATGCCGTCAGGGGAGCAGGTATCGTGGCGGATGTCGGAGAAGGGCGTTCTCTCTCGCACGCTGCAGCGGAAAGGCGAGGCGGCACAGAATCAGACATGGCCGGAATTGCCGGAGATACGGTTTTTGCTTTCGTCGGACGGAGCGCTGCTGGAACTCAGCGTGCGTTCCGCCCCCGGCCAGGACGAATCGCTCACGCTGGTAAGTCAATCGATGCTGCAGGGGAGGAAGCGATGAAGATCTGGTACCGCGACCGTCAGGGATCGCGTGGATTCACGCTGATTGCGGTGATTTTCATGTTCATCGTGATAGCCGCAGCGGTGGCGGCGATGACGGTCCTCTTCGCAACGGAAAATCGTCGGACGATCGGAACGCATTCAGGCACACAACTCCGGCAATTGCTCCTCGCCAGTGCGCCAGCAGCGGAAGAGGAACTGAAGTTGCACGGATCTGCCGCAAGAGAATGGACGCTTCCCACTCCCCTACCGGAAGCAAAGGTAACACTGACGTTCAAGCCCGTCAGCGAAGGAAAAGCAGACGTCCGCATCGACGTCAAAATGGGCAGATCGTCCGCATCGCAGACGCTTCGCTACATCCATAGCGGCCAGTCCTGGGCGCTGGAATCCGCAACGTTGCACGCCGACGGCTCCCGCATCAGCACTTCGAACCCATGAAAGCCACCCGAAAAATAAAACCATCCGGCGTGCCCGTTTTTCTGGGCAAGGGGTGTGATCATCTTTTGTGGCAAATGGCGAAAATGGTTGAAAATCAGAGCCGCGAGCGTAAGCTCGCGCAGTGGTGATCACAATCGCACGGCGCGAGCTTACGCTCGCGGCTCTGATTTGCCACAAAAGATGGCCACACCCTGGGCAAGCCATTTTGATTCGTTTTTTTATTTTTTATGAAATATATGGTACCTTTGCTGTTTGATCTTTTATGCGAAATATGAACAGTATGAGGGATCGTCGGCGTATGCACAGATGGAAGCACAATCGTAGTAAGCCGGTGATCGGGATTACCGGAGGGATTGGATCGGGGAAGTCGACTGTTGCGCAGATGTTTGCGTCGCAAGGGTGTGCGGTGATCGATTCGGATCGACTGGCGCACGAGGTGTTGCAGTCGCGGGAGGTGAAGGAGGAGTTGCTGGCGTGGCTGGGACAGGAGGTTTTCAATGCGGATGGGTCGGTGAATCGGCGAGAGGTGGCAAAGCGTGTGTTTGCGGATGCGTCGCAGACAGAGAGGCTTAATGGGTTGATTCATCCGCGAGTGGATCGGCGGCGACGGGAACTGATGGAGGGGTATCTGGCGGATGATGGGGGGGGGGGGGTGGGGGCAGTGGGGTGGGGTGTGCCGTTACTTTTTGGGGTAGGGTTGAATCGCGAATGCGATGCGGTGATTTTTGTGGATGTACCGCGGCCCATAAGGTTGCGGCGGCTGCGGGAAAACCGCGGGTGGACGGCGGAAGAACTGGATCGGCGAGAAAAATTACAATTTCCACTGGACAAGAAGGCGCAATTAGCAGATTATTGTATGGATAATAGCTCTGATCAGGCCTCCACCCTTCGCCTGGTTCAGCAGGTTCTTTCCCAGATACTAGCTCCGTCGGTTTGAGTCATTGGTTCTCAGCCAAGCTGTCTTTTACCTTCGCGGAGCGCGACAGGAAACAGACTCATCAAGCTTCATCTCTCACACATCTCGACAATCATTCGGAGGACAACCGTCTATGGCACGTGTCACACGCACCCGTAAACATCACTCGCAACATCGTTCCCCATCCGCGGAGACCACTCCCGAGACAGCGGCAGTTGAGGGTGCCGCTCCTGAGGAAGTAGAGCAGACCGCAACCGCGGTGGAGGCAGTGGTGGAACAGCCCGCGGAACAATCCGCTCCTGTGGCCACTGTTGTGGAGCCACCGACGCCTGCCCCGCCCCCCCCACCTGCCCCGGCTGTTGCTGAACCGGTTGTCGAGCAGCCTGCGTCTCAGCCCAAGCCGTCGATGCCTGTTCCGGCGCCTGCCGAGCCGCAGCGGAAGCCGAACAATAAGATTGTTGGTCAGCCGCAGGGGGAGGTGATGATCGGCAAGGCGATGAATGCGGCCGGCATGCAGGATGACGATATTGATGAAGCCTACGACGAAGCGACGCATCAGAAATATGAGCAGGTCAAACGCGCGGAACTGCATCTGGTGGACCTGCAGCGGATGACGGCGGCGGAGTTGCACGAGGTCTGCAAGAAAGAGGGGATCGAGGATTACATCGGGCTCAAGAAGCAGGATTTGATCTTCAAGGTGCTCAAGAAGCGGATTCAAGATAATGGGTTGATGGTGGGGGAGGGGGTGTTGGAGATATTGCCGGATGGGTTCGGGTTTTTGCGGTCGCCGGAGTACAACTATTTGCCGTGCCCGGATGATATTTATGTCTCGCCGTCGCAGATTCGGCGGTTTGGGTTGAAGTCCGGTTGTATCTTGACGGGGCAGATTCGACCGCCGAAGGAGAATGAGAAGTATTTTGCGCTGCTGCGGGTGGAGGCGATTAATTTTGAGGAGCCGTCGCTGTTGACGGAGAAGGTGAACTTTGAGGATTTGACGCCGCTGCATCCGACGAAGCGGCTGATTTTGGAGACGGATCCCCGCGAAGTGAATATGCGGATCGTGGATATCGTTACGCCGATCGGGAAGGGGCAGCGGATGTTGATCGTGGCTCCACCGCGGACGGGGAAGACGGTGCTTTTGCAGAAGATGGCGAATGCGATTTCGCATAACCATCCTGAGTGTTATTTGATGATTCTGCTGATCGACGAGCGGCCGGAAGAAGTGACGGAAATGCAGCGGTCGACGAAGGCGGAAGTGGTGAGCTCGACGTTTGATGAACCGGCGTCGCGGCATGTGCAGGTCGCGGAAATGGTCATTGAGAAGGCCAAGCGGCTCGTGGAGTACGGGCGGGATGTCGTGATTCTGCTGGATTCGATTACGCGTCTGGCACGTGCGTACAACACGGAAGTACCACACTCGGGCAAGATCTTGACCGGCGGCGTGGATGCTAACGCATTGCAGAAGCCCAAACGATTCTTCGGCGCTGCACGCAACATCGAAGAAGGCGGATCGCTGACGATCATCGGAACGGCATTGGTGGACACCGGCTCGAAAATGGATGAAGTCATCTTCGAAGAATTCAAAGGCACCGGCAATTCCGAGCTCCACCTCGATCGCCGCCTAGTGGAACGACGCACCTATCCCGCGATCAACATCGCCATGAGCGGCACACGTAAGGAAGAGTTGCTGCTGGATCCGAAGGAGTTGGAACTGGTGTATCGTCTGCGGAAGGTGCTTTCGGATATGAATCCGATCGAGGCGATGGAGTTGCTCAAAGGGCGGCTCGAGAAGAAAGGCACGAATCGCGAATTCCTGCTGACAATGAATTTGGCGTAATACGCGGGTAAAATAACGGCATGAAGACTCCGATTGCGAAAATTTCGGCAGAGCAGTTTCACCACATCGAGGTGCCGGGAGGGATACGGTTGGAATTGGTTGATGGAGAATTGATAGTGAGTCCAAGCCCAAGGTCGCATCATTCCCGTGTTGTCATCCATTTGATTGGGATTCTACACGCACACATTGAGGCGCATAATCTGGGCCAGTTGTTTACAGAGTTGGACACGGAGTTCAGCTCGTTTGACGTGCGGCGGCCGGACCTGATGTTCGTTACGAAGGAACAATTGAAAAAAATGGATCCAGACAGTGCCGCGAGTTCAGGCGATGTGGAACTTGCGGTGGAAGTGATCAGTCCCAGCTCGGAACGTACCGATCGGAAGATCAAATTTCAGCAGTACGCCAAGGCGGGGATTCGTTACTATTGGATCGTTGATCCGCAGTGCCGGACATTCGAGGCGTATGAGCTTGCGGGGGAATCCTACTGTTTGCAATTGAAGGCGGATGGCGATGCGGTGGTGCGGGCGAAGCCGTTCACGGAGTTGGCGATTCCGCTGCAGAAGCTCTGGTGGAGAGAGCGGTGACAAGGTGAATGGGTGAGGGGGTGACAAGATTCATTCGCGGTAAAGCGTGAACTCCGGGTTAATAGATCAGCGGCAGCCTCCTGGTTTTTTTCTCGTTGGCTTCGAGGATGGCGGGGGTAGGTGGGGTGAGTTCGATGGCGGTGATGTAGGTGATGTCTTTGAGCGTTTCGTCGAGTTTGCCGTGGTATTTTTTGTAGAGGGCGAGGGTGCGACGTTTAGGGGGGGAGGCAGAGTCGGCAGTATAGATCGGGGCGACGACGGTACCTTCGATGGTTTGGTCGTTGAGGAGAGTGAATTGGTAGGCGAGTTCGACGTTGGGATATTTTTTGCCGGAGTAGATTTTCTGGTCGGAGCCTTCCTTGAGCCAGCGCCAATCGTCTTCCATGGTTTGTGAGAGGACTTTCACGTCGATGCGTTTGATCAGGGAGAGATCGATGTCGCGGTAGGTTTTGGTTTCCTCCAGCCAGACGCGGAAGGGGGTTTCGAGGGTGGTCCAGATTTGGCCTTCGACGGTGATGCCGTTGCTGAGTTTGACGGTGCCGGTGCGGGCTCCGGCGGGAGGCTTTTCGGTGAGGGTTCCGAGCGCGTCGGTTACGCCTTGGGTGGTGGGGGCGGTCGCTTCGGCAGGGGCTGTGGCAACGGGCGTGGTGGCGATATCGTTAACGTCGTCGTCGGCGAGGGTGAGTGAATTAGCCACAGACAGACACAGACAGACACGGACAAAATTCGAAATTCGAAATTCGAAATTCGAATTTTGTCCGTGTCTGTCTGTGGCTAATTTAGGTCGTCCGCAGGTTATAGTAGGGTGATTCTTGAGCATGGAGCTATTATGCCCGCACCACGCGGACTTGTTCAACAGCTTGATCAGGAGTTGCATAAGAGCGGTCTGCTGCCGCGGGAGGCGACGCTGCTGTTGGCGGTCTCGGGTGGGGCGGATTCGGTGGCAATGCTGCGGCTGATGCATCGGATCAACCAGTCGGATTACTGGCAATGGAAGCTGATCGTTGGGCATGTCGATCATGGCATACGTGGGCGAGCTAGCCGGGCGGATGCGAAATTTGTGAAGGAGCTTGCGGCGAGGCTGGGGGTTCCGTGTGTTATTCGCACGCTTCGGCTTGGTGGGCGCGCGAGTGAACAGGCGGCGCGTGTGGCGCGGCATCGTACGCTTGAGGCGATGGCGAGTGCACGACGTTGTTATGCTGTGGTGATGGCGCATCATGCGGACGATCAGGCGGAGACGGTGCTGCTACGGCTGTTTCGTGGGGCAGGTTTGGAGGGGCTGGCTGGCATCGCTACGGATACGACTGTGAATGGGATGCGGATTCTTCGGCCACTGCTGGGGCTGCGACGGGATGAACTGCGCGATTATCTGGGACAACTTCGGCAAGGGTTTCGTGAGGATGCCAGCAATGCCTCCGACCGATACACCCGCAACCGGCTGCGCAAGGATGTTCTTCCCGCGATTGCCGAACTGGCGCCAGGCGCGATGCAGGCGATCATTCGCACGGCTTCGCTCGTTCGGCAGGCACAGCATCTGGTGGAAAGCGACCTTCGGCATCTGCTGGCGGAAGCGGTTATTCTCAGGACGCCGCGGCGTGTGCATTTGGATCGTGAACGGTTGCGGGCTGCCGATGCGTTTCTTTGCAGTATGGCCCTGCGCGATGCGATTGTTCATGTGGGCGGTTCGACGGAATCGGCGGATTTTGAACGGCTGCGGGAAGCGGTGCGGATTGTTTGTTCGACGGCAGGAGATAAAGAGGTGGAACTCGGCAGAGGGGTTCATCTGCATGTGACGTGCTCCGCGGTAAGCGTTTGGCGGAGGAGCGAATGACTCCATGGAAAAATCAACATTCGGAACCTCGTCAAATCCCGGCTAAAGCCGGGGCTATATGGGGGGAGCGGAAGATTCTTCTTGGGATCGTCGCGCTGGCTGTTGTTTTGCGGGTCGCGATGGCGTTCGTTTATCCGTTTGAATTTCCGGATTCGAAGGACTACGACGCGCTGGCGAGAGCGATCGTCGAGCAGCGTGATTATCAGGTCGATGGGTTGTATGCGACTCGCATGCCGGGGTATCCGATTTTTATCGCGGCGATTTATATGGTTTGCGGCTATTCGATTAAAGCAGTGCTGATCGTGCAGGCGTTTCTTGGTGGAGCGATTGTTTATCTGGTGCATCGACTGGCACGGCGTGTCGTTGGGGCACCCGATAGTCTGCCTCTGATCGCGGCGGCTTTGGCGGCGGTGGATCCGCTGTCGATTGCGTTTTCGGCAAGCTTGCTTACTGAGACGCCCTTTACGCTGTGCCTGGTCGGGGGGATATATCTTTGTGTGAAGCTTATGGATCGTCCGCGGCTTGGCTGGTGGGTGGCGATTAGCGCGATCTGGGCGGTTGCGGTGGAACTTCGCGCGTCGCTGTATTGGTGCATCGTGCCGCTGGCGGTTGTTTTGATGGTGATGGCGAGAACTTGGCGGGACAGGCTTATCCACGTCGCGGGGCTTGGGATTGTGTTGTTGATATTATTTGTTTCGCTGCTGCCGTGGGAGCGGCGGAATGATGGTCTTTTTGCGCCGGCTCGGGTTCATTTCACGACGTTGGAGGGCATTTCGCTTTATGAGGCGGTTTATCCCGGTGCGACCGGCGGGCCGAAGCAGGATGTTCTTGTGCTGCCCGCTGAGATGGAACCGCTCAACGAAGCGCAGCGCAACGCGGAATGGTCGCGGCGGGCATGGGAATGCGTGCGGAACGATCCGGCGCGTGTTGCTGCGTTGGCTGTTCGTAAAGTTGCTCGTATGTGGTCGCCGGTTCTCAATGCGGCGGAGTTTCAGAATGTGCTGTTGCAGATCGCCCTGGCGGCGTGGCACATCCCGTTATTTGTGGCGGCAATTGTCGGGCTCATCGGATTGGTTTTGCCGATGAGATGGAAGATACTGCTGCTGGTGCCGATGGTTTATTTCTCGGCGATTCATGCGATTTTTTTGGGATCGGTTCGGTACCGTGTGCCGTTAACTCCATTCTTGTGCATTTTCGCTGCCGCGGGGATCGTGCGAGTTATACAATATACAAACCAACGAAAACGGCTTTGGGAGGTCTAAGACTCTATCAGTAAGGAATGCACAATGTACCCACCCCGTGGAAGGGGTGGGCTTAGGATGTGATTTGATTTACGCTCGCGGCAATCCGGCAAGATGGTGGACGTCCCGTTCGTGCGGGATCGTCAGCCGTGCGCCGGCTTCCATCGGAGGCATCGGGAACTTTCGCAAATGGATCAGCGCGTCGCTGCTGGTGACGCTGATCCTCATCGTCGTGGGGGTGTGGTATGTCACCAATCCGGTACGCGTCAAGCGTCTGGCGGAGGTTCTGCTGACGAACGTTTTCGGCGGGCCGGTCACGGTGCAGAGCGCTCGCCTGTCGATCTCCGGCACGCTCCTGCTCTCGGGTGTTGAGCTGGAGACCGCGGTAACGCCCGGTTCGCCGCAGCCGCTGCCGGTGTTTTCGGCGGATCATATCGAGGTACGTTTTGACTGGCTGAGTCTGGTGGCGGGGCGTCTTTCGGCTACGCAACTGGTCGCCGTCAAGCCGACGCTGTTTCTCGTCGAGGATCCCGCGACCGGCCATTGGAATTACGAACAGCTTCGGTCCGCTCCGCCTGCTAAGGGGTCGCATCATCCCTCCGCGAGTGCTCCGCTCGCTTTGCCGGTGGTCATTCTCCGCGATGCGTGCATTCAGTGGTGCGAGGTTCACGGTGGCCGCATTGAGTCGACCGGTCTGTCCGTTGTCGACGGGCAGTTGGTTCCCGAACCGGGCTCTTCGGTTTATCATTTTCAGATCATGCGCCACGCCGGCGAATTGCCGCAGTTGAATGTGGCGGATTTGGGAAGAGGAGGGGAGGGAGGAAGAACGCTGGTCACTGGCACGTGGGACGTCGGCAATAACCACTTCTCGGCGGTGATGGAGCAGATCACACTGACCGACGATCTCAAAGTGGCGCTTCCGCGGTCGCTTCGCACCTGGTGGGACGAGCATCGTCTGCGGGGATCGCTCTCTCGCTTTCAGGTCAGTTTCGACAATAAGGACGGGCTGGTGCTGGACGTTCATTTGGACGGTGTTTCATTTGTGCATGAAATGCGACCGCATTCGGAGGGGGGGGGAGGGGAAACGTTTCCTGTTCCGTTTCGCAATCTCCGCGGTTCGGTGCGGCTGGGCGTCACGAAGCCGAGTTTGCAGGTAAAGCATCTTACCGGCAAGGTGATGACGTTTGCGTTTTCCGCGGAGGCGGATCTTCGTGGGTTGAGTCCGGAGTCGCCGTTCGATCTGGCGCTGCGTTTTCGTGATGCGCATCTCAGCCGCGATTATCCGCCACTGTTTATGGCGTCGCTGCCGGTGCAGGATCTGCTGGCGAGAGTTGCACCGTGGGGGAATTTTAATTTGGATCTTTCGATTCGGCGGCAGAGCTGGAACGGGCCGCTTGCTTTCAACGGCGACCTTTTCGCCAACAACGCGAACATGCGGTTCTGCCATTTTCCTTTCCCACTGCACGATGTGACCGGGCGAATCCACTTCGACAATCAATGCGTCGAATTCCATCGCGTTACCGCTCGCGCGGATGAGTCACACGTGATCATTGATGGCAAGGTGGGCACGCACTCGGATACGCCGGAGATCGATTTGACGGTAAGTTCCGACGATGTGACGTTCGACGATCGCGTCGGCGCGTGTCTGCCCGAGCAATACAAGAGCGTGTGGGATCAGTTCTCGCTTCGCGGCCGGGGGGGATTCGTGTGCAGGGCTACGCGAGCCTCCGCGGCGGCGTCTGCCCCGGTGGCCATCAACGTTACCGTCGATCTGGAGCATGGAGATGGCTACATTAAGATGCTTCCGTATCACGTCAGCGGCGCGACGGGGCGGCTCGTCTTCACGGCCGACAAAACGCTGGTCCAAAATCTCACCGTGCATTCCGGCGAGGATCATTCGGGCATGCTTACGTTTAACGGCGTGGTAAAACATCCGCATGGGGACGTGGCGCACTTAATGCCGGAGCTTGAGCTTGTTGCCGATGTGCCGATCGACCGCGAATTGATCGCTCAATTGCCGGCGGGGTACGCGGAGCAGCTCAAGGACATTGAACTTGCGGGGCGTGTTGGATTTAGCGGGATGATCCGCAGGACCGCTACGACGGCGGCGTCGCTGCCCGCGGAGATCGTCGGCGATCTGACGCTGAAAAACGCCTCCCTGAACGTTCCCGCGAAGCAACTCAAGTTCGAGGAGTTGTCCGGCAAGGCGCATATCGCCAGCACGGTGCTGAGCGGCATTGCCCTTGCCACGCAGACGTCGGAGGGGCTGCATCTGACCGGCACAGGCTCGGCGGATTTGGCGGCGGGCGCCGGGACGTTCAGGATTCTTGCCGCGGGCGAGAAGTTGCCGATTCCGGAGGAACCACCGTTGGTGCTGCCAGAATCCGCTCGCGGTCTGTGGGCGGCGTACAGGCCTGCCGGGACCGTCGATGTGTCGGCATCCGTCGATATTGCCATCAGCGATGCAATTGCTGTCAAGGACTGGTCGTTGACGATCACTCCCAAGGTTTTGACGTTGAGCAAGGCGTCCTGGCCGGAATCGATTCACGACATCGTCGGGACTATTTCCGCCAATCCGCGAAAGGTGACGTTTGACAGCATTCACGGCGTTACCGGGCCGGTGAGCTTCAGACTGAACGGTTCGTACGAAATCGCATCTGGCCGCTGCATTCTCAGCGGCTCGGCTGTTGCGGACGAATCGCCGGTACAGTGGTATTCCAAACTACCTGCGGGCCTTGCCGATTTTCTGAGCGTCAACAAGCTCAGCGGGCAGTTTCAACTGACGGTGAATCGTCTTGAGCGTGCCGCGCCCGATTCGCCGTGGGTTTTTGATGGAACGTTCAACGCCGCTTCCGCCGCCATTCAGGAGAGGGGGGGACCGTCTACCTCGGTTGCGCTGAGTGCCGGGCATCTTTCGGCCAATGTGAAAGGAACATACGATCCTTCGGCCGGCCTAGATGTGACGGGGACGCTGGCGGCGGCGGATTTCGCCGTGTCGGGAAAGAACATCGAGACGGTGCAAACGGAGATTTCCGCTGCCGCGGCCGACAAGTCGCTGAAATTGTCCAACATCAACGGCAAGGTCGCCGGCGGCGAACTGCACGGCAATCTCACCGTGCAGTTCCGCGACAATCCCGGTTTTCAGGGCGAGTTGACGCTGCACGACGCCAGTCTTGCCGAGTTGGCATTGCCCAAAGATGCCGGCGAGGAAGAGCGTAAAAAAATCGGCGACGGCCGCGTGACGGCAACGCTGGCGCTTCAGCAAACTTTCGGCGACACGAACGGCAAAGGAGCTGATCGCACCGGACGCGGAGACCTGATTGTCCGAGACGGCAAGATGTACAACGTGCCGCTGGCGATGGGACTCATGCAGGTCGCCACGCTACGGCTGCCGGTGTCGAACGCTTTCAATCAGGCTTCCATGACCTACTACCTTCGCGATAACCATGTGGTGTTTGAAAAAGTGTTGCTGGAGAGTCCGGGCATCAATCTTGGGGGGAACGGTTCGATGTCGCTCAAGACCGTTCCGCCGACGCTGGATCTGAGCTTCGTGACGGAATCTCCTCATGAGATGCAGATACCGCTGGTGACGGATATTTTTCGGGGTGCGCGTAACGAGCTGTTGCAGATTGCCGTGACTGGGCCGTTGGATAATCCCAAGGTAACGCCGGTGCCGCTGAATCCGGTTTTCTCCGCGATCCAGGCACTGCTGAAGAAGCCAGTAGCCAGAAGCCAGTAGCCAGAAGAAAGGGTATCATTCCGCACATGAGCACGACTCCACGCATCGGAATCATTGGTGGATCAGGGTTGGGCAATGCCCTCATCGCGGCGGGCGGTGGGGGCGAGCGTGCGCAGACTGTGGATGCGGATACGCCGTTTGGGAAACCGTCTGCGCCTGTCACGTTGGCGGATTGGAATGGCGTGCCGATCGCGTTTCTGCCACGACATGGGATTGCTCACACGATTCCTCCGAGCGGCGTGCCTTTTCGAGCGAATATCTGGGCACTCAAGGCAGTCGGGTGTCAGTGGATCATCGCTTCGGGCGCGGTGGGAAGTCTACGGGAAAATATCGCTCCGCAGGACCTGGTGCTGGCGGACCAGGTGATCGATAAGACGACGCGGCGAGTTGGAACGTTCTTTGATGATGCGGGGGCGGCGGTGCATGTTGAGTTTGCGGAGCCGTTTTGTCCAAGGCTGCGAGCGATTTTGCAATCAGTTGTTGACGGTTTGCCGGCGATTAAGATTCATGCTGCTGGTACATATGTTTGCATGGAGGGTCCTACGTTTTCGAGCCGTGCGGAATCGCTGATGCATCGGAAATGGGGCGGCGATCTGATCGGCATGACGGCGATGCCGGAGGCGAAGCTGGCGAGGGAAGCGGAAATTTCATACGCCCTGATTGCGTTGGTCACCGATTACGACTGCTGGCGGCCGCACGTTCACAAGCCCGGCGAAACGCGGCAGACGCTTTTGGCTGAGATTCTTGGGCACATGCAGCATGCCACGGATCATGCGTTGACGCTGATCCAGGCAGCGGTACCGCTGGTGTGGGCTCGGCGGCAGGAATCCTTCGAGATCCATCGGGCATTGGAACTGGCGATCTGGACGGACAAAAATAAAATCTCCGCGGCTCAGAAGGCTCGTCTTGCGCTGCTTTGGGCGAAGTACATGTGATACCCTAGCTGCCGGTCTCGATTGGCTGGTTGTCGATTCGTTGGCGGGCCGTTTTCTGATCGACGGCAAAGTCGTAGCCGTGGTCCAAGGATTTGAGGATGTTAGCGACCTCCTTCGCAATCGCCGGATCGTCTTCAATAACAAGAGCTTGGGGTTTGTGAACAGGGGCTTTGTGAATCATGATTCACTCTCCATTTCTGCGCCAGCGGCAGCGTGACCGTTGCGTTTGACGACGCTGTCAAATCCCAAAGCGCCGTGGGCAAAGACGTTTCGCCCGCGATGGAGAAGTTTATGTTCTGACGGTGAATATTCAGACGGTCAAGGAAGTCGCCCGCAATAGAAGTGGATATCATACGATACTGCGACGCTTTCATCCCGTTGAAACAGTGGTGGCGTGGTGTGCTACCGAGCTTAACGCTACGGAGCATCCAACGCCGACTCGATGATTATCAATTTTGGTACAACGAGCATCGCATCCACAGTGCCCTGGGAGTTCCACCTTACGGTCTTGCTTCGGTTTGTCATCGGCATTGTAGCATCCCGACTACCCACCCGATATAATCATTGCATGGTAACGCTTAACGCACATTTCGACGGGAGAACCATCGTTCCAGATGAACCTCTCGCTCTACCGTTTCGGTCGGGTGCAAGGCTTCGTGTTCAGGTGGAAACTGTCGAATCGTCAGCGGCAAATGGCCGCGTTAATACGTTTAAGCCGCTCGATATTCACATTGCCCCGGAGCTTTCGCAGGCGATCGCCGAGGATCCTCAATTCAACATTGAGGAATCCTGAAAATGCCCCTCGATATTCCCGATGGCACAACATGTTTCCTTGATTCCACGATCTTTTATTACGCTCTTGTTCCTACGTCGCCGTTTTCGACGCCTTGCCTCGAACTGCTCAATCGCATCATCGCGGGGCGAGTCTCTGCCGTCACCAGTGTTGCCGTGCTCAGCGACGCCATGCACAAAGTCATGATTTCCGAGGTCGCTTCGCTGACGGGCCGCGATCGCGCCGGCCTCATCGGCTATCTTGGCAAACATCCGGAAGTAATCGCCAGACTCACACAATATCCGCTTGTTGCCGAGCGTCTCGAATCCGTGCCGATGACGATTCTTCCCGTCGATCAGCAACTTCTCGGCGACACGTCCCGCATCGCCGTCCAACACACCTTGCTAACCAACGACGCGACGATCATCGCTCTGATGCAGCGTCACAATCTCACCCACCTCGTCACCAACGACGACGATTTCGACCAACTCCCCGGCATCTCCGTTTGGAAGCCGCGATAGTCAATCCGAGACGCGACCGTCAGGAAGCGTTTTTTCGAACCCGTGATCCGCGAAGCACGGGTCTGCGAATTACGCAGACCCGTGGCACCCAAAAACTCTACCCCGGCCACCCGCCTGCGGTTGCCCAACCACATATCGTGGTCACAAACAGAACCATCAGAGCCGCGACCGTCAGAAAATTTGTCAGCTTCATGTGTTCATTTCCTAAAAGACGGGTGGCCAGAGTATCGGGTGCCACAGGTCTGGGACGATCTCGGTCCCAGACCTGTGCCCAGTATTCAGAACTAAACCATCCCCAGCTCCAACCTCGCCGCCTCGCTCAACCGCTCCCGCGTCCACGCCGGCTCCCACACCAGTTCCACTTCCGCCCGCCCCCGTCCCACCTCCGCCACGCCTTCCACCTTCTTTTTCACCGCCGCCACCAACTCCCCCGCCACCGGGCACCCCGGCGCCGTCAGCGTCATCTCAACCTTCACCCGATTCGTCGCATCAATCGTCAATTTATAGATCAACCCAAGATCGTAAATATTCAGCGGAATCTCCGGATCATAAATAGTTCGAATCGCTTCTATCACTTTTTCCACCATCATTTTTTGCTCCATCGTCTCCGCCCCCACAATCTCCGTCGCCACTCCTTGTCCCTGTATTCCCGCCAAATCTCCCAATTTTTCCCGCCGCACCCTCTCTAAACGCTCCTCCTCTCCCCCTCCAAATTGAGCTAACGAAATCTTCTTCTTTTCTTCACTCATACTATCCGTATCCATCCGTGGCCATTCACATCATCTGTCTGTGTCTGTCCGTGTCTGTCTGTGGCTAATTTATATTGCCAATCGCCGCCGCCATTTCTCGAATTCGCTTTACCATTCCCGCCAGTCCATTCCGCCGTTGCGACGTAATAAACTGTTCCAGTCCGATTTGTCCGAAGAACCCTTCCACATCAAACCTCGCCACGTCGCCAGCCTTTTGCCCTGAATAAATTTTTTCCAGCACCGCGATCAGCCCCCGCACAATCTCCGCATCCGCATCGGCCACGAATTCAAATACATCTTTCGTCCCCGGCCTTTTCCGCCCCACCATATACACCTCGCTCATGCACCCCCGCACCCGCGGCGAAACCCGCTTGAGCATCCCCCACAACCTCGGCAACTCCTTCCCCAACTCCAACACATACTCGCTCTTCGCCTCTCGATCTTCCAGCAGCGCAAAGTCCGCCGTCAACGCCTCCGCCGCCGCTTCCACCCCCATCGCCGTCGCCACCGGATACTCAATCTCCTGGCTTCTGGCTTCTGGCTTCTGGCTTCTCTCCCCCGCGATCTTCTTCAATCCCTCGACAAGCGTATCGACTTCTGTCCGCGTATTATAAAACGCAAACGATGCCCGCGCCGTCGCCATGACGCCGAACCGTTCCATCACCGGCATACAGCAGTGATGCCCCGTCCTCACACAAATCCCCTCACGATCCAATTTCACCCCGATATCCATCGTTGAGACTGCATCCATCACAAACGAAATCACCGCACTTTTCCGTTTCGCCGTCCCCACAATTCTTAATCCCGGCACCTCCCGCAGACGCTCCGTTGCATACTTCAGCAATTCTTGTTCATACGCTCCAATCCACTTCAGCCCTAAATCTTGCAAATAATCAATCGCCGCCCCCAGCCCCGCCACCCCCGCCACGTTCGGCGTTCCCGCCTCAAATTTCGCCGGCAACTCCGCGTACTCCGTCTTCTCAAACCGCACCGACGCAATCATGTCTCCCCCCCCCTGATACGGCGGCATCTTCTCCAGCAACGCTCGCTTCCCATACAATACTCCAATCCCCATCGGCCCCATCAACTTGTGTCCGCTGAACGCATAAAAATCACAATCCAAATTTTGCACATCCGTCACCCCATGCGCTACCCACTGCGCCCCGTCAATCAGCACCATTGCCCCCCTCGCATGTGCCATCGCAACGATCTCCTTCACCGGATTCACCGTACCCAGCGAATTACTGACATGATTCACTGCGACCATCTTCACCCACCCGCTCCTTAGCAATTCCTCCAAAATATCCAGCCGAATCTCCCCCTCGCCGGTAATCGGAATCACTTTGAGCTTCGCCCCCGTCGCTTCGCACACCATTTGCCACGGCACAATGTTCGAATGATGCTCCAAGTGCGAAATCACCACCTCATCCCCCACTTTCAAGTTTGCACGTCCCCAGCTCGACGCTACCAGATTAATCCCCTCGGTAGTTCCTTTCGTGTAAACAATCTCTGCTATCTCCGCCGCGTTGATAAAGTTGCGAACTTTTTCCCGTGTCTCCTCGTATACCGCCGTCGCCTCCTGGCTCAGCTTATACACCCCCCGATGCACGTTCGAATTCTGTTCCCGGTAAAACCGTTCCTCCGCCTCCATCACCGCCCGCGGCTTCTGTGCCGTTGCCGCGTTATCCAAATATATCAACGCCCGTCCATCCTCTCGCCTCCCCAAAATCGGAAAGTCCTTCCGCACCTTCTCCACATCCCACGCTACCGCACTAAAAATGCTCTCAATCGTACTCATACTCTTATTCTACCATATCTGTGTCTGTCAGTGTCTGTCTGTGGCCAATTCCTGTCTCATCACAGCAGCGCCACATCGTGCCGTGCCTCATCCGTGATCCGCAAATCCTGCGGCAGCCCATGCTGCGCCGCCATGAAATCCTCAATTCGCGTCCGCACCGGCGCCACTCGGATCCGCCGTGTGATATCCGCCGCGAACGCATAGGTCATCAGGTGCCGCGCCTGCGCCAAACTTAAACCTCGCGACACCAGATAAAACACCGCATTTTCATCCACAGGGCCGGTCGTCGATCCGTGCGTGCATTTCACATCATCCGCATAAATCTCCAGCGACGGCTGCGCGTTCATGCACGCCGTATCGGTCAAAAGCAGCGACTTACTCGTTTGCTTCGAGTCTGTTTTCTGTGCATCTTTCTGTACAAAGATTTTTCCTTTGAACACCGCCGTCGCCTTGCCGTCGAGTACATGCTTATATAGTTCGTGACTCGTGCAATGTCCCTTTTCATGATGCAGCAGCGTATGGTTATCGATATGCTGCTCGTCCTTTGCAATTACCAGACCATTGAGCGTCGCCTCCGCCTCCTCGCCGCCCAAAAACACCTGCAGATCGTTCCGCGCCAGCTTGCTTCCCAGGCTCGTCGAATGGCTGACAAACAAACTCTTCGCCTCCAGATTTACCTGCTGCACCGCCACGTGATACGCCCCCATCCCCTCCTGCTGCAGTTTGTTATGATCCATCCGCGCCGATGGGCCCAGTACCATTTCCGTGATGGCATTGGTTAAATACTCCCCCCCCGCATCCTCTCCGCTGCCCGCATACGTTTCCACCACCGAACATTCCGAATTCTCTTCCGCCACCACCAGCACCCGCGGAAAACTCGCCGCCACCGCCTCGGAAGGAGAGTGGGGAGCCACGGTTAAGAACATCAGATGAATCGGCCGCTTGCACGCTGCTCCTCTGCCCACGTGTACTACTACCCCCCCACCGCCACCCGTGTTGATCGCCGCAAATGGATGCTCCGCAATCCTTGCATACTTGCCCAGATGTTTCCGTATCAGCACATCATCTTTTGCAATCGCCTCTTCCAGGCTCATCACGCGCACTCCCCCCATCCCAGGCAGACTGTCCAATGTCGACAGTTCCGCTTCGAAGTGTCCGTTCACGAACACCATTTCCGCCGCCGCCTGTTTCCCGAACGAATACGTCTCGGCCAATTCCCTCGCCGCAGCTTGCTCCGCACGTTCCGCTGGTGCAAAGTTCATTTCCGCCAGTATCTTGAAATTGAATGCGTCATTCATCATTTCATTATTTCGCAGCGACTTCGTTTTCAACCCAGTCATATCCTCTTTCTTCCAATACCAGCGCCAGTTCCTTTCCGCCGCTCTTGATGATGCGCCCATCGATCATCACATGCACTTTGTCCGGCACGATGTAATTCAGCAGCCGCTGGTAATGCGTTACCAGCAGAATCGCTTTTTTCGAATCCGACCGATGAATCTTGTTTACACCGGCCGCCACCGTTTTGAGCGCATCAATGTCCAGCCCCGAATCGGTTTCATCGAGCAACCCCAGCAGCGGATTGATCACTGCCATCTGGAACACTTCATTCCGCTTTTTTTCGCCGCCGGAAAAACCTTCGTTGATTGCCCGGTTCATGAAACTTTTGTCCATGCCGAACATCGCCATTTTTTCGTGGATCAGTTTCAGGAACTCCACTGCCGAAAGTTCTTTAAGTCCGTGATGTTTCCGAGTTTCGTTTACCGCCGCCTTCAAAAAGTAGCTCGTCGAAACTCCGGGAATCTCCACGGGATACTGAAACCCCAGAAACATCCCTTCACGCGCCCGCTCCTCCGGCGACATCTTCAGCAAATCCTTCCCATTGAAGATCACCTGCCCCTGCGTCACCTCGTACACCTCCCGCCCGGCGAGCACCTGGCACAGCGTCGACTTACCCGACCCATTCTTCCCCATGATCGCATGCACCTCCCCCTCTTCAATAACCAAATCCACCCCCTTCAAAATATCTTTCCCCTCCTTTACCCGCGCACACAAATTCGATATCTCAAGCAAACCCATATTCAAAACCTTTTAACTTTTAACTTCCTTTTATACTTTTATTCTTTGTAACTTTTACTCTTCACCCCACCGATCCTTCCAAAGAAACCCCAAGCAATTTTTGGGCTTCCACCGCAAATTCCATCGGCAGCTCACGGAACACCTCCTTGCAGAACCCGCTAACAATCATGTTGATCGCATCCTCCAGCGAGATTCCTCGCGTTTTGCAGTAAAATAACTGATCTTCGCCGATCTTCGACGTCGAAGCTTCATGCTCCACCCGCCCGGTCTTGTTCCGCACTTCAATATGCGGCGATGTATGCGCCCCGCACTTGTCACCCAGCAGCAACGAATCGCACTGTGTATAGTTCCGTGCATTCTCCGCCCGCGGCATGACCTTCACAAGACCGCGATATGTATTTTGCCCGAAACCCGCCGAGATGCCCTTCGACACGATTGTTGAGCGGGTATTCTTGCCGATGTGGATCATTTTCGTCCCGGTGTCCGCCTGCTGGTAATGATGGGTCAGTGCCACCGAGTAAAACTCGCCGACCGAGTTATCTCCCTGCAAAATGCAGCTCGGATACTTCCACGTGATCGCGCTGCCTGTTTCCACCTGTGTCCATGTGATCTTTGAGTTCGTGAACGCTTTGCCGCGTTTGGTCACGAAATTGTAAATGCCGCCCTTGCCGCTCCTGGGGTCGCCTGGATACCAGTTCTGCACGGTGGAATACTTGATGGTCGCTCCATCGAGCGCCACTAATTCAACAACTGCCGCATGCAGTTGATTTTCATCACGGCGCGGAGCCGTGCAACCTTCCAGATAACTCACCGACGCTCCTTCATCCGCCACGATCAGCGTCCGTTCAAACTGGCCCGTATTTTTCGCGTTAATTCGGAAATACGTCGACAGTTCCATCGGGCACTTAACGCCCTTGGGAATGTATGCAAACGACCCATCCGTAAACACCGCGGAATTGAGCGTTGCAAAAAAATTATCCGAGTACGGCACCACCGTCCCCAGATACTTCCGTACCAGCTCCGGATGCTTTTTCACCGCCTCCGAAAACCCACAGAAAACGATCCCCAAATCCGCCAACTTCTTCTGAAACGTCGTCGTCACCGATACCGAATCAAACACCGCATCCACCGCAATCCCTCCCCCCGTTTCCCCCTCAGTTCCCCCCTCAGTTTCAACGCCCGCCAACGCCGCCCGCTCATGCACCGGCACCCCGAGCTTCTCATAAACCTTCAGCAACTCCGGATCCACCTCATCAAGCGACTTGAGCTTCGGCTTGGGCGCCGAGTAATACTTGATCCCCTGATAATCAATCGCCGGATACGTCGCCTTCGCCCACCGCGGCTCCTTCATCGTCAGCCAATGCCGGAACGCTTTCAGACGCCACTCCAGCAGCCACTCCGGCTCCGCTTTCTTGTGCGAGATGAACCGAATGATTTCCTCGTTCAGACCGAACGGCGCCTCGTCCGCTTCGATATCGATCGTCCATCCCCACTTGTATTCCTGGCCCGCCATCTGTTCGATTGTCTTTGTTGAGGTTGGCATCTGTATCGTTCCCCGGAGTGTCTCATGACACGGGCATTTTGTCCGTGCAAGCCGGGCGGAGGCACCCCACTATGCCTCCAACCTCGGCACCCACTATCCTACGCTCAATTCTCCCAAATAGGTAGCGATTTTGAGACTGAATATCATTTAGACGGCACAAATTTCGCAACAACGATTATTTTAGCCATATTTGCTCTGTTGTCGGGCACTTTTCTGGTATCATGGTGTTCACAAATTGGAGTAAAATCGCTCCAAAAAGTCACAAAGGAGCATGAAAAATGCCCATTATTCTCTCTGAAACTGCCGCCAAAGAGATCAAAAATATCATTCAGAAGGAGGGTCTTTCCGAAGCTGTTGCTCTTCGCGTCGGCGTCAAGGGCGGCGGCTGTTCGGGCTTCTCTTACGTTCTCGACCTGACCGAAGCCGCCCCGGAAAACGACAAGGTCATGGAATGCCAAAACATCAAGATATTTTCGGATGAAAGAAGTTATCACTATCTCGACAACACCGAAATCGATTTCAAGGACGACGTCACTGGCCACGGTTTTGTCTTCAAGAATCCCAATGCCACTCGCTCCTGCAACTGCGGCTCCTCTTTCTCTGTATAAAATTTCGAGTTTCAAGTTTCGAGTTTCAAATACGGTTTCTATAGCACGGAGGCTATACAAATGGACACATTGATTATTGAAGGCGGCGTCCGTCTTCGCGGTTCGATCAAAGTCAACGGTTCGAAAAACGCTTCGCTTCCCATCATGGCTGCGGCCCTTCTTGCCAACGGACCCACGGCACTTAAGGAAGTGCCGAACCTTTCCGACATCAATCATCAAATCACGCTGCTCCGCGAGTTGGGCTGCAGCGTCGAGCGTCAGGCCGACGGGACGATGAAGATCGAAGTCACCGACGAGAAGAACTCTCACGCTCGCTACGATCTTGTTCGCAAGATGCGAGCCAGCATTTGCGTTCTCGGGCCGCTATTGGCCAAGCGTAGATTTGCACGTATTTCCATGCCAGGAGGCTGCGCCATCGGCGATCGGCCCGTCGATATCCATCTCCGCGGACTCGAAGCTTTGGGGGCCGTCATCGATCTTGACGGCGGCGATATTATCGCTCGCGCCGACAAACTCGTCGGCGCCGAAATTTTCCTCGGCGGCAACTTCGGCTCCACCGTCCTGGGCACCGCCAACGTCCTCTCCGCCGCTACGCTCGCCAAAGGCACCACCGTGATCGAGTCCGCCGCCTGCGAACCCGAAATCGTCGACCTGGCCAACATGCTCAACGCCATGGGCGCCAAGATCAGCGGCGCCGGTTCGCCTCGCATCGTGATCGAAGGCGTCAGTGAACTCCGTGGCGTGACCCACACGGTGATTCCCGATCGCATTGAGGCCGGCACTTTCATGGTGGCCGCCGCCATCACCAACGGTGAAGTCCAACTCGAAAACGTCCGCCTCAGCGACCTCATGGCCACCATCGACAAATTCCGCTCCATCGGCGTGATCGTCGAAAAAAACAGTGGGGGGGGCGGCGGAGCAACCATCGCCTCCGCCCGCCGCCTCGAAGCCGCCACCATCACGACCCAACCGCATCCCGGCTTCCCCACCGATCTCCAAGCCCAATTCATGGCGTTGCTCTCAATCGCCGAAGGCAACTCCGTGATCACCGAAAAAATCTTTCCAGATAGATTTTTGCATGTCGCCGAACTCGCCCGTCTGGGCGCCCGCCTCCACAAAGAATCCTCGACCGTGATCATCCAG
>Ga0123357_10000099_pt1 | contig 71297 bp, 70 predicted proteins | sample TergutEmb28metaG_FD_89873 | JGI IMG/M metagenome (GOLD analysis project Ga0123357, IMG submission 89873) | Embiratermes neotenicus P4 segment gut microbial communities from Petit-Saut dam, French Guiana - Emb289 P4 | ecosystem: Host-associated > Arthropoda: Insects > Digestive system > Gut ...
GCCATGAATGGCGGGGATTGCGCTCGACAGGTGTTCAAATATCAGCCTGCGCCTTGCGCCGAAAATTCCGGCGCAATCAGTTCCGCGATTTTCCAATCCCAGGCATCGTCGATATCGAGCGCCTCTCGCGGATCGTCGATGATGAACGCATGCGTTTCCGGAGTGAAATAGCTGCGATGCTTCAGGAGATCTTCCGTCCTCGCCAGATACAGGCAGCCATTGACCTGGTAGGCCGGCGGCAAATCCTGCGAACGCGCGGCTTCGCTTCCGGAAAGATCGCAATACGAAAGCATTTTCCCTTCGGCGTCGAGGCGATAGCACCAGGCCGGGTGCGATTGCGCCGGGCTGACCGCGACCAGCGGATGCAAATGCTCCCTGAATTCGGCTACGGCGCGGCGGATCGTTCCCACGCTCCGGAACGGCGAAGTCGGCTGCAACAACAACACCGCATCGGGCCGCCGTCCTTCCGCCGTACACATTTCGACCGCGTGAAACAGCGCATCCATCGACGAAGCCGTATCCGTCGCCAGCGCCTCCGGGCGCAGCCAGGGGGCGCGTGCTCCCCATTTCTCACCCAGGGCCGCCAATGCCGCATCGTCGGTCGAGAGCAAAAGATCGTCGAGAGTCCCGCTTTCCTGCGCCGCAAGAATCGTCCATGCCAGCAACGGTTTTCCGCCGAGCAAGCGGACATTTTTGCCCGGCAGTCGCTTCGAGCCGCCACGGGCGAGGATCAGGCCGAGAATGTTCATCCTTGTCTCTTTCAAACACGGGTGGCAAGAATCAGCCATTCGCGCACTTCGTGCGTGCCGGCATTCCAGGAGCGCGACATCAATTCGATCTCATCGACACGCCACCGCTCTCCGAGCAAGGCAGCGATTTCATCCCTTGAGCTGAACCGCGCGTAGCCTTTCCCCTGCAAGGGACCTTCGGCGCAACGCCAGGCATGATGTCCCAAGGGCATTCCAGTGCCATCGCCCCAACAGCCGGAAGCAAAGGTTCGCACGTAGAGCTTCCCTCCTTGCACGACCACGCGCGCCATTTCCGCGTAAATCGCCTGAGACGCCTCCCAGGAGTTGCAGCAGACCGCTTCATTGTCGATCGCGGCAGCGAAAGCCCCATCCGGAAAATCGAGCCGCGTAATATCGCCGACGCTTACCACTCCGCGCGCGCGCCAGCCGGGGCATTCCTCGTCGAGCCGCGCGCTCGCCTGTGCCACCGCGCTATGAGAGCCATCGACGCCGGCAAAACCAAAACCCTCCCTGGCCAGATACCAGAGATTCGCGCCCGGGCCGCAGCCAACTTCAAGCAGGCGCACGTCGGCGCGGTTTTCGGCCTTGTAGAAATTGCGCGCCACAAAACGGATCAAGTCTTCGCCGGGATATTTTCCCCAGGCTTGACTACGGAATATTTCTTCCCAAACGGGATCCCATGCCATTGTTTTTTCCTTTACAGAGTGAGGCAAAAACGCCGCCAGTTATTTAGCGGTAAAACAAAATCCGTTCCTGAGAAACGCCGTGGACACCTTCCCATTCCTTCCTCAGTTGTGCATAGGCTTCCGGGCGATGCACATGACGCCCTGTACGAAACGGCGCAGTGACTTTGGAAAATCCGCGCTTGAAAAATAGCAGCGGATTTCCAGCATCGCGGTTTGTACCGCCACCAAGATACAAAGCTCTCTTTCCTTCCCGCCAAGCGGCGTCTGCCGCCATATGCAGCAGCAGATTGGTCGCCCCAAGTTTTTTCCCTGCCGCTGCCGTCGCGGAAAGGTGGTATTCCACGGTATCCGCGCCGTAGAGAAACAATCCGGCGCATACCTGCTCGCCAGCAAGCGAACAGGAAAGAAGACGCGCCAGCCCCGTCCGGGCCAGCGCTTCGAGATAGTCGTCACAAAAAAAATAAAACGCATCGGCCTCCAATGCGTGCATTGCTACGTGATACAGGGCACCGAATGCAACGATCTCTTCTTTCCTCGCACTCCATACGGTTTCCATGCCCGCTGCCAACGCCTTTCGCACGGCGGTTCTGGCGCGCGTCGCATAACGGGGCAGAGGATCCCCCACGCCCAGATCGACGACGACCGTTTCTCGATCGTCAACTACGCTGCCGCCGTAAAAAATCCAGTTGGCCGCCAGCGGGTGGAAGCGGATGAATTCCGCCAGGACTCCGCGTTCCCGGCACCAGAGGCACCAGGCTGCCCAGGCATCGGCAAGAAAGCGGGGATCGTCGCTGCTGCTTAGCGGGCCGCCGTAGCCATACGCAGATTGCGCGTCGCGCAATGAAGAAGAAGGCGTTTTTCCGAGATGAAATCCATGCAGCCAGACCGATCCATCCGCGCGATAGGCGAAAAAAACCGGATCCAGATCGGCATCCCGAATGGCATCGGCGACGACATACAATGGATGAAGACTTGCCAATTGCAAATGCCTCGGCATTCGCTCGAACAGCGCAATTGCTTCTTCGCAGGAAATTTCGCTCATGCCGCACCGGGAATCCCGGATTCGTCGAACGCACTCTGCGCCTGCTCGAAATCATCCATACGGCCAATATCGAGCCAATATTCGTGTACCGGGAAGGTGACGACCTTGCCATTTTCGGACAGCACACGTTCGACGATCTCCGGCATGTCGATTTTCTGCTGCCGCCCCACCGAGCGCACCGTGGCGGGGTCGAGCACATAGATGCCGGCGTTGACGAAAAAGTTGTGTACCGGCTTTTCGGTAATGCGGGTCACCAGGTTTTCTGCGGTTTCGACGACGCCGAACGGCACCTGGAAATCGTATTCGCGCACGCACATCGTGACCCGCGCCCCATGCTCGACGTGGTAGGCCAAAAGTTCGGCAAAATTAAGCCGTGTCAGAAGATCGCCGTTCATCATCAGGAGCGACAAGCCGCCGGTATCCGGCAGCAGGCCGAGCGCCCCACCCGTGCCCAACGGTTTTTCTTCCTCGACGTATTCGATGCTGACGCCCCAGCGTTCGCCGTTGCCGAAATACGCCCTGATCCGCTCGGCAAGGTAATGGATCGAGATATAAAAACGATGAAAACCGGCGGCGATAAAATTTTCCAGGATGTTTTCCAGAATGGGTTTCCCGCCCACGGACAGCATCGGCTTTGGACAAGCTTCGGTCAGGGGATGCAGGCGTTTTCCGAAACCGCCAGCCATCAGGAATACCGGGTTGTCGTAACGCGGCGGCCCGAGCATTTCGCGCTGCGATTCCAGCCCGATCAGCCGGCCAGAGGCATCGAGCACCGGCAGTTGCAGGAGATCGTAGCGCTTCATCAAGGCCACGGCTTCCTCGCGCGAGAAGCCGGAAGAGAGCGTGCGCGGCGCGGCGTTCATGACTTCGCGCACCGGATGGTTCAGACCAATATGTCGCAGCAGCCCGCGCCGCACGTCGCCGTCGGCGACGACACCGAGCAGACGCCGGTCGGCATCGACGACCAGCGCCATGCGCAGCGCGCCCCGGTCGATGACATGCAACACCTGTTCGATGGGATCGTCCGGCGCGACGAGTATTTCTTGCCAGTCCTGATTCATGCTGCACCCTCTTCCTGCAAGCTTCCGCTCGCGGCAAGCGGCTCCCGCAACGCTTCGTCCTCCGCATAGGCGCGGCTGGCGGGGCGTCCGAGGAACTCATGGAAAAACAGTGGGGAAATGCCGTTTCCGGGGCGTTTCGCGGTGATATTGTCCAGCGAGAAAAGCTCGCCTGCGGCAATCGCGCGCGCTGCTACCAGGCTTTTTCTGGCGATGGCCTGATTCTTCGCCTCCGCCTTCGTTACGATCTTGCGGCTTCCGCCCAACGCGGATGCAACCTGGCGAATGGCTGCCACCATGTCGCGCAGCGCATCCGGTTCGAGCGAGGCGCGATGATCGGGACCGGGCAAGTCGCAATCGAGCGTGAAATGTTTTTCGATGATCGAGGCTCCGCGCGCGACGGCGGCGATCGGCACGGCAATTCCGGTGGTGTGGTCGGAGTAGCCTGTCGGCAGATCGAAGGCTTGCGCCAATGTGTCGATCACCCGCAGGTTCACTTCGTCGAAGGGCGCGGGGTACTCGGTCGTGCAATGCAGGAGGCTCACACGTTCGCGCAGGAACCTTTGCCCCGCGTTGCTGCGGTAGGCGGCAGCAAACGCCTGCGGCGTCGGCGGCGCTTTTTCCCCCAGCCAGCGATAGGCCAGGACGCCGAGCGCGGCTTCGATATCGCCCAGGCTGCTCATTCCCGTCGAGAGAATGACCGGGAGATGGCTGGCGGCGATTTTCAGAAGCAGCAGCGCGTTGGTGATTTCGCCGGAAGGAATCTTCAGCAGCGAAACGCCAAGTTCATTGACCAGGAGATCGACGCTCGGCTCATCGAAAGGCGTCGACAGGAAGCGGATGCCACGGGCGCGGCAATGCGCCAGCAGCTTTTGGTGCGCGGCGAAATCGAGCTCGAGCTTCTTCACCATTTCGAGCTGGCTCTCTCCGGCGCCGGTCGTCTCAAGCTGATACGAAGCCTTTGCCGCGTGGCGGCTGATGACCTTCTCCGAGCGGAAGCTTTGGAACTTGACGGCATCTGCGCCCGCCGCTACCGCCGCGTCGATCAACTGCAAGGCCATCTCGACCGAGCCGTTATGGTTGACGCCAGCTTCGGCGATGATGAAAACGCGATTTTGTGTCATGAGGCTATGTGGTGTATTCATGGCAAATGAGGAAAATCATGAAAATGTTTTTGGGTCAGGCTCGCCAGATCGACATCGGCCAGGGTTTCCCTGATGCGCCTTGACGCATTGCCCTGTCCATAGACCGGTGTTGCGGATGCCGCCTGCGCCCGGAATTCCGGTGACAAGGCCCTGCTGATCGCGGCGCGGATGGAAGCGGCATCCTCGCCGCAATCGATGACCGAGGCGGCGCGCAACCGCCCCTTCTGCCGATCGCCGATATTGACGCTCGGGCGCTTCAGCGCTGGCGCTTCAGTGAGTCCGCTCGACGAATTGCCGATCATTGCGTCGACTTCCCTGAGCAGGCTCAGATAGCGCAGTTGTCCGAGCGAAGTGAATACCGCCGCGCGCTCGCGGTTCCCTTCCACCCAGGCATCGAGCAGCGCGATCAGTGCGCGTCCTTCGCTGTCGGCATTGGGCCGCGTGAAGATCAGGCGGACGCCGGGGAAATCGTCGAGCGCCGCAAACAGCGCCCGCAGACCTTCCGATGAAGGCCGCTCGCCCAGCGTCACGGGATGATAGGTAATCAGGAAATTCCGCGCGCCGAGTTTGAACCCGAGGGATTCCTCCAGCGCGGCGCGCTCCAGCAATGGAAGACGCTCGATCGCGTCCAGCCCCGGAGCGCCGAAATCGAAAACCCGTTCCGGGGATTCGCCCATCTGGATGACGCGCTGCCGGTATGTTGGCGCGGCGACGAAATGCAGATGCGCCATCTTGGTAATTGCGTGGCGGATCGCGTCGTCCACCGCGCCTTCGCTCAGTTCACCGCCGTGCAGGTGCGCCAGCGGAATCCGCGCCAGCATCGCCGCCTGCGCGGCGGCGAGTATCTCGAAACGGTCGCCGAGGACGACGACGATATCGGGCGCCAGCTCCTCGAAAGCCTGCGCAAAACCGATCGTGCCCAGGCCCACGCTCTTCGTGATCCCGGCAGGAGTATCGCTCGACAGCAGCATTTCCACCCTGCGCGCGACCGTGAATCCATCCTGCTCGATGTCGCGGACGGTCAGCCCGAATTCCGGCGCCAGATGCATCCCGGTAGCAACGACTTGCAGCGCGAGCCGGGCATCCTCCCGGATTTCCTCCATCAGCCAGCGCAGCAAGCCATATTCGGCGCGGCTGCCGGTAACGACGCAGATCCTGCGTGGGCTCATCTCAGTTTCCTCCATTCGCCAGATGCGCGCTGCTCGGCACATTGACGATGCGCCGCTCCAGGTCTTCCGCCACGGAAAGATCGTCGCGCGGCGCTTGCGTGTACATCGGCAGGCGGTGCAGCAGCGTCCATGCCGGACGGGTCATGATTCCCGCCTCGTTGGAAAGCTTCAGGATCTCGTCGCGCCGGGCGGCGCAATCCTCGCCGTCGAGCAGCAGGGTGTTCAGCCAGTAGTTGCTCCGCGCATATTCCGGTTCGCGGAAAACGCGAACGCCGTCGATGCCCTCGAACGCAGCAAAATAGCGTTCTGCCAGCGCCCGTTTCGCGGCGACGCGTTCGGGCAGCGCCTCCATCTGGGCGCAGCCCAGCGCGGCGTTGATATTGGGCAGACGGTAGTTATAAGCGATTTCGTCGTGGTCGAAGGCCCACGGATGCGGCAGCTTCGCCGTCGTCGTCAGGTGCTTGGCGCGTCGCGCCAGTTCGGGGTCGTTGCTCAGGATCGCGCCGCCGCCGCCGGTGGTGATGATCTTGTTTCCGTTGAAGCTCAGCGCGGAACAAAGGCCGAAGCTTCCGGTATGCCGCCCCCGGTAAAGACTGCCGAGCGATTCCGCCGCGTCCTCGATGAGCGGAATACGGTAGCGCGCGGCCAGTGGAAGCAGCGCGTCGAGGTCGACCGGATGGCCGAAAACATGCATCGGCACGAGCGCCGCCAGACGCGCGCCGCTTTGTTTGTTGTAGCAGCCGTCCTCGCGTTCCTCGGCGATTTCCGCCAGATGCGCGGCGAGTTTCATCGGCGAGATTCCGAGCGTCGCCGTATCGCTGTCGACAAAATGCGGAACGCCGCCGGCATGGACGACTGCATTTGCGGTGGCGACGAAACTGAGCGCGGGAACCAGCACTTCGTCGCCGCGCCCGACGCCCGCCAGGCGCAGGCAGACCTGCAAGGCCGCCGTGCCGTTGACGACGGCCACGGCATGCGCTGTGCCCGTAGCCTCGGCAAGCATCGTCTCGAACTGGCCGACGTAGCGGCCGACGGAAGAAACGAAGGTGGAATCGAGACAATCCTTGAGATAGTCCCATTCCTTGCCGCGAAATTCCGGCTCGTGCAGCACGGCGCGCGCGCCGGCGACAGAACGCAGGGCTTCGATGACAAGCTCGGAATTGAAGGACATGAGGGATGTTTTCTGTTTAAAAATTCTAAATTAAAGTGAAATTTACTTCGGCTACGGTAGTGTGTTTCAATCAATAATTAATTTTTAAATTTAGAATGTTTTTGACTCAAGTACATACGCTCAACAATATTGCTTCCCTCTCCCGCAAGCGGGAGAGGGGAAAAACATTCCCGCCTCTGCGCATGCTCAGAGGTTGTAGATCCCCGTCTTGTAGCGCGCGAGGTTTTCCGGTTTGCGGAACCAGGCGATGGTTTCCCGCAGCCCGCGCGCGAAGCCTTCCCGTCCGCCATAGGCCGGCGTCCAGCCCATGCGTTTTTCGGCGTTCGCGTAGCTGGCGAAGAGGCGTTCGACCTCGCTTTTTTCCGGACGCAGCCGCGCTTCGTCGCAGACGATTTCGATCTCTGTTTCCATCAGTTCGGCAATCAGCCGCGCGGTGTCGCCGATGCTGATCTCAAAACCGCTGCCGATATTGGTAACGCAGCCCATCATGGCCTCCGCCCGCATCGCCTTGACGAAGCCTTCGACGGTATCGGCGACGAACGAGAAATCCCGCGTCGGCGTCACCGCGCCCAGCCTGATCCGCCGCTCTCCGCTGGCGATCTGCCCGATGATCGTCGGAATTACCGCGCGCGCCGACTGGCGCGGGCCGTAAGTGTTGAACGGACGCAGCACGGCAACCGGAGTCGCGAATGAGGAATAAAACGAGAGCGCGATCTGGTCCGCGCCGATCTTGCTCGCCGAATACGGTGATTGCCCTTGCAGGGGATGTTCCTCGGTAATCGGCACGAAGCGCGCGCTGCCATAAACTTCGCTGGTCGAGGTATGCACGACGCGGGAAACGCCCAGGTCGCGCGCCGCCTGGACGACGTTGAGCGTGCCCCGGATATTGGTATCGACGTAGGTGTCCGGCGAATGGTAGGAATAGGGAATCGCAATCAGCGCGGCCAGGTGCAGCACGGTGTCGCAGCCTTGCATCGCGTTCCTGACGCCGTGCGGGTCGCGGATGTCGCCAGAGAAGACTTCAAAGCGTCCGCGTAGTTCCGCGTCGCAATGGTCGAGCCAGCCCCAACTGTTGAACGAGTTGTAGCAGACGAAGGCGCGCACATCGTACCCATCGCGCACCAGCCGTTCGGTCAGATGCGAGCCGATGAAGCCATCGGCGCCGGTGACGAGGATTTTCATGCGCGCTCCTTCGCTTTCTCAGGCTTTCCCTTCTTCCTGCGCCTTTTTCTGCGCGGGCACTTCCGGCAGCGGCGCATTCGGGTCGATCGCGTCGAACTCGCGCACCACATCGTCGAGGAAGCCCTGGATGCGCAGGCACGCCTTGTCGGAGAAGGCAGCCGCAGCAGTTTCATCCGACATTACCGACATCCAGTCGTAGATCAGATGCGGGAAATGCAGCAGCGATCCGCGCAGCATGACGCCAGCGCCGGAAGCGCTCCGGCTGAGTTTGTTCCATTCCTGCGTGAAATCGGCGAGCTTCTGGAACACCTCGAGCTTTGTCGCGCAGGGACGCTCCAGCACCGTTTTCAGGCCATCGCGCAACGTATGGACGATTCCGTTGATGAAGCGGTGCAGGTCGTGCGCGGTGAATTCGTCGCGCTGCGCGAAGTTGGCGAGAACGTTCTCCACCATCGCCGCCTTCGCCGGAACATCGCCGGGGAAAACGAAGTTTTCCGGGCGCACCGGTTCGATGCCCTTGATCAGGACGCCATCGCTCAGGTTCCAGAGTTTTGCCTGCGGGTAGCGGGCGATATCCTGCTCCAGCCAGCTCAAACCCATTGCCAGCAACTGGTTGGTGCGCACCGTGCCGCCGAAGTTGCCGGGAACTTCGATGGGCATCTGGGCGCTGTCCCTCTTTGCCTCTTCGATCTGCTCGACATACGCGGAAGCCGCCTCGCCCGTGCCTTCAAAATAGAACGAACGGCTTGAGTGGTGATGTTCGGGATCCTTGGCGCCGAGGTCGATGCCGACCAGCGCAATGTTGCGCACGCCCAGTTGCAGCAGGAAGGAAACGGCGCCGTTGGCGACGTTCGGGAAGGTCTGTACCCGCATCCATTCGGGAGGGCAGCAGTCGCCGGCGACATCGGTGAGCTTGGTCACGAGCAAGCCTTCGGCGGCGCCGTCGAACACTTCCGGATGCAGCAGCGTCGGCCCGACGACCCGCACCTTGGCCAGAAATTCGGGCGAGACGGTGTAATGCATCGTTTCGGCGGTCAGGTACGGACGCTCGATTTCGATATGGAAATCGGGAACGATGCCGTAGCGTTCGAGCGCGGAAAGCGCCGAGCCGCAGGAGATGATCAGGGCCTTCTGCTCATGCGCGCGCACGAGCTCGATGAGTTGGTCGAGAGAGGGGCCGTTGGCGATGACAAACGCAAACGCCTTTTCATCGAGCGGCTTTTCCAGTTTGGCGATGCGGCGCTTGTCGTGCAGGTTGGCGATGGAATGGCGCACCGACAGATATTCGTCGTCGAAAAAGCCCCAGCCGCGATACATCAGCCACAGGCGTTCGACGATCCGCTTCTGGATCTGCTCGCTCAGATTGACGTCGCGCAGGCTGTGGAAGACGGAGACGCCGCCGAGGAAATACGGCGGCCAGAAATCCGATCCGACCATGAAGACGCCGCTCAACTGGTTGACAACCTCTTCCGGATCGCGCGACACGATCATCGAGAAACGGGTTTTGCCGCTGCGCAGATGATTGTTGTAGAGCGCGACATAATCGGTAAACCAGGTCGAAAGAATCGTGATGCCCGGCTCGGAATCGATCAGGATCAAATGGCGCACTTCATAGCGGTCGAGCAGTTCAAAAAGGTGCGAACCGTAGCCGGAACCGAACACGATCAGGATCGGGATCACGCCTTTGCCGAAGTCGGGGCGGGGCAGCAATTCCTGGTTTTCGCGCGCCTCGATGAATGCCCTGGCGATATCGCCCCTTGCGCGCCGGTCGAGGTCGGTCATGTAGTAATCGCGCAGATAGGCGTTGCTGCCGGCATATTCAATCAATGCTTCCGGCTGCTGGATCATCGAGATGATCCGGGTGCGCTCGCCGCTCTCGAAACCCTCCATTGCCTCGCGCGTGGTTCTCAGGATCTCCTGCAACGGCAATTTCTGCTGTCCAAGCTTGAATTCGATTTCGAGGTTCTCGCTCACCGACACGTCGACCTGGACCGTGAAGTTTTCGGGTTTTGTCAGATGCTCGTGGAAAACCGGAATCACCTGCTTGAAAAAGGCCATGTTGGCGGCATTGGTGGCCCGCATTTTCTCGATATATTTCTGCTGCATTTCCGACATAAAAAAGTCCCCCGGAAAGGATAATGTTGCGATCGTGGAATGGAAAAGCCCTGCTCGCGCTGCTGCGCGGCAGAAAAAGTCGTCTATTTTACGTCTTTTGGCGGAACACATTCCACTGCATCCCCCGGCCTTTTGTCGTGATGGCGGATTTCCGTTACGCTACGCCTTCTTTTTTTTCGCTCCACGAGCGCGCCATTCCTTCTCGAACCCGATGAACACCGATATTGCCAATCCCTGGATGTGGGGCGGATTCGCTCTTTTCGTTGTCGTCGCGCTTTCGGCCGACATCTTCATGCTGGAAAGGGAAGGCGCGCACCGCGTCAGCGCTGGCGAAGCGGTGCGCTGGTCGCTTTTCTGGGTAGCGCTTGCGCTCGTTTTCAATGCGGGCCTCTGGTTCTGGCTCGATGCCAGCGCCGGGCGGGAAATCGCCAATGTGAAGGCGACGGAATTCTTCACCGGCTACCTGATCGAAAAATCGCTCTCGGTCGACAATATTTTCGTTTTCCTGTTGATCTTCAATTCCTTCGGCGTGCCGCAGATTCTCCAGAAGGAAGCGATCATCATCGGCATCGTCGTCGCCATCGTGCTGCGCGCGATCATGATCCTGATCGGCGCCTGGCTCATCGGGGAATTTCACTGGATTCTTTACCTCTTCGGCGCGTTCCTGCTCTTCACCGGCCTCAAGATGCTGGCGGTTCCCGAGCACGATCCCGATATCGAAGGCAATGCCGCCCTGCGCTGGATGCGAGGCCACTTGCGGATCAGCGGGGAGTTCCACGGCGAAAGGCTGTGCTTCCTCCAGGAGGGCCGGCGCTGGTTTACGCCGCTCTTCGTGGTCGTCATCATCATCGGCATTACCGACGTGCTTTTCGCAGTCGACTCGATCCCTGCGATTTTCGCGATCACCACAGATCCCTTCATCGTCATGACTTCAAACATCTTTGCCGTCCTGGGCCTGCGCGCGCTCTACTTCCTGATTGCCGACATGGCCGCGCGTTTTCACCTGCTCAAATACGGACTGGCCATCGTCCTCATCTTCATCGGCGTCAAGATGCTGATCGTCGACTGGTTCAAAATCCCGGTTTTTTTCTCCCTTGGCGTCGTCACGCTCGTTCTTGCCGCCTCGGTTGCGCTTTCCTGGCTGAGCGCGAAGAGTCACGATCAAGGCGAACACAACACATGAATGCCATCGCGCCGGAAATTTCCGAAGCATCGAGCGCCGCCGGCCTGCTGCATCACACCTTCGGTTATCCCGCATTCCGGGGCAATCAGGAAGCCATCATCACGCATATCACCAGCGGCGGCGACGCGCTGGTGCTGATGCCGACCGGAGGCGGCAAATCGCTCTGCTACCAGATTCCGGCGCTGCTGCGCCCAGGCGTCGGCATCGTCGTCTCGCCGCTGATCGCGCTGATGCAGGACCAGGTCGACGCGCTCAACCAGCTTGGCGTGCGCGCCGCCTGCCTCAACTCGATGCTGGAATGGCAGGAAGTGCGCGAAATCGAGCGGCGGCTGTTCGCGCGCGAACTCGATCTTCTCTATATCGCCCCGGAGCGTCTCCTGAACGAACGTTCGCTGGGAATGCTCGACCGGCTCGAAGAAGCGCAGCAGATCGCCCTTTTCGCGATCGACGAGGCGCATTGCGTATCGCAGTGGGGCCACGATTTCCGGCCCGAATACCTCCAGCTCTCGGCGCTGCACGAACGCTACCCGCAAATTCCGCGCATCGCGCTGACCGCCACGGCGGACGAGGCCACCCGGCAGGAAATCGTGCTGCGTCTCGGCCTCGGCAACGCCCGCATCTTCGTCTCCAGTTTCGACCGGCCGAACATTCGTTACACCGTCGTCGAAAAGGACAAGCCGCGCCAACAACTCCTCGCCTTCCTGCGCGGGCATCTGGGCAACTCCGGAATCGTCTATTGCCTCTCGCGCAAAAAGGTCGAGGAAACCGCCGCCTGGCTCACCGGGCAGGGATATCCGGCCTTGCCCTACCACGCCGGCTTGCCGGCAGAAACGCGGACGGAAAACCAGCGCCGGTTCCTGCGCGAGGAAAACCTCATCATGGTCGCGACCATCGCCTTCGGCATGGGCATCGACAAACCCGACGTGCGTTTCGTCGCCCATCTCGACCTGCCCAAGAGCCTTGAAGCCTACTACCAGGAAACGGGCCGCGCCGGACGCGACGGCGAAGCCGCCGACGCCTGGATGAGCTACGGAATGCAGGATGTGGCGCTGCAACGCGCGCGCATCGACGAATCCGGCGCCCCGGAAGAACAGAAGCTGCTCGAAGCCCAAAAGCTCAACGCATTGCTCGCCTATTGCGAAGCGCCGCGCTGCCGCCGCGTCGTTCTCCTCGATTACTTCGGCGAAACACACGAGCCTTGCGGCAACTGCGACGTCTGCCTGGACCCGCCGGAACTCTTCGACGGCACCGTGGCCGCGCAAAAGGCGCTCTCCGCCGTCTACCGCAGCGGCCAGCGTTTCGGCGCCCTGCACATCATCGACATCCTTTGCGGAAAGGCCACCGACAAGGTGCGGCAATGGGGACATGACACCCTGCCCACCTTCGGCGTCGGCGCGGAATTCGACCCTGCCGGCTGGCGCGCGATCCTGCGCCAGCTCGTCGCCGCCGGTTTCCTGCGCATCGAACTGACCGAACACGGCGCCCTCAAGCTCACCGAGAGCGCGCGCGCCGTCTTCAAGGGCGAACGCCGCGTCGAACTGCGGCGCTACCTCAAGATCTCCGCCAAAAAGGAAAAAAGCGTTGCGAAAAAACGCATCGAGGAACTCCTGGAACTCGGCCCCGAGGCCCTTGCCTCCTTCGAGGCGCTACGCCGCTGGCGCTTTGAAACGGCAAAAACGCAGGGCCTTCCGGCCTACGTCATCTTCCACGACAAAACCCTGAAGGAACTCGCCCTCCACCGCCCCACCTCCCTCGCCACACTTGCAGAAACTCCCGGCGTCGGCGCCGCGAAAATCGAACGCTATGGGAAGGAATTGCTGCGCTTGCTGGCGCGGGGATGAAGCTTGCTGGCGCTCTTTTATTTTCTAAATTTGTTTAAATAATTCTTTATTGTAAATCACTACTGTAGCTGACTATTATTTAAGTAAATTTAGAAAATTGGATGAAAAAAAACAGCAGTCTTTACATTGACCATTGGAGCGAACAAGCATGGCCTGAAGTCTCATTCGAACAAGATTGCCTCGATTCTGGCCAGTACTTCATCGACGATGGCCTGCGGTACTGTTTCCTTGAGGCGCGCATTCCGCGCTCGCCAGTCCAGCGTCTTCAATTGGTGGCAGTGCACAGCGCCTTGGGTGTCGGTGCCAGACCCCATCAGCGTAACAACAGTTCCGTAGGTGCGGGCAGCAGCAGCGGCTCCCTGCGAAATTGGGCAAATCATCGCCAGCCCTTGCTGGTTAAAAATTTTGCCGCTCAGAACCAGTCCGAAGTGCGGGCCTTTCATCTCCCGGCCGGAGGACGGGTCAAAATCCAGATGCACGATGTCGCCACGGTTCGGCAGATACGCCATTAGCCGTCCTCCAGTCCAACCGAGGGCATTTCATCCCAGCCTTCGACACGCGGAAGCCCTTGGGGCATTTCAGCCATCAGGTCGGCCAGCTTGTAACGCGGGCGTGTCGGCGCCTCGACGGACATCTTCTTGCCCATGAGATGAAGTTCAACCTGGGAGCCTTCGCCCAGGCCGTTCTGGTCAATGAACGCCTTGGGCACCGTCATTACGAGCGAGCCACCAGCCTTGCGCAGGGTTTGAAGCATACGAACCTCCTGTCGATTACAAGTGCAAGTTCTATTTTAGGTGAACTCGATGTTTTATTGAAGTAGGACATTCACGAAGACAATCATGCAAGCTGTTTGACCCGGTACTGGCTATTCCTCGCAACCCTTCAGCCCTTTTTGCGCGCGAATGAACTCCGGCGAAAAAAGCTCCGTCACCAGCAAGCTCTTCCCGCCAAAGCGGAATGCCGAACGGCGTGCCCAGAATTCCGGGGGATGCGCCGCAAGGGCTTTTGAGGCTTCCTCGTAAAAGGGGTGGCGGCGGTCGATGCGGGAGAATTGCAGCGGGCCGCGCTCGAAGCCGGGGTGTCCGAACAGAAGATCGCCGAGCGAGCGGTTTCCCCGATTCTGCAACCAGCGCCGCAAGGGCCAATGGATTTCGGCGGAATAAACGGTCCAGGCGAAAACCGCCGGACGGCCATTGCAGAAGAGCACGACCTTGCGCACCTTGATGCGTTCGCGTGGAGAAAGGCCGAGGCAGGAAGCGGCTTCGGAGAAAACGGCGTAAGGATTTCGGGAGAGCGCCGCAATACGCGCGTTTTCGGGTTTCTGCGCCTTCACATGAAAAGGCCCGCAGCCGCGCAAGCGCATGGAGAGCGAGCCGCGTTCGCGCAGCCAGGAAGAGTGCGTCGCCTCCGAGGCGGCGCATGGAAGAAAGTCGCTCCACGAAGCCGCGCGCGAAAAGCCTCGCCCCATTACCGCCATCCGGCCCTGCGCGTGAATCTCAATGCCCGATCCGCTCCAGGCCGCCGACCGACATTCCAGGCTTGATGCCGCGTACCGCGAACCAGCCCATGTTCATTTCCAGCGCGTAACGCGCCGGAGAGCGCGCGCAGTGGGTGTCTTCGGTTTCCGGTTCCATGTCCTCGATGTTCAGGATTTTTCCCTTGGCGTCGATAAACGCGACCGACAGGGGGATCAGCGTATTTTTCATCCACATGCACTGGCTGCCGTCGGATGGGAAAACGAAGAGCATGCCTTTCCCGGAAGCCATGAAGGTGCGCTGCATCAGGCCGCGTGTGCGCTCCTCAAGGCTGATGGCGACTTCGGCGTCGATGCGGTGGATTCCAATATCAATCTTCGCATGCCCGAATTCGCCGCCCTGCGCGCCCGCCAGGCGGGGTTGCCCGAAAAGCAGGCTCGCCAGCGCTGCCACGGCGGCAAATCCGCGACTCCAATACCGGGATCTCATTTGTCGGAAAACTCGAATTTGGCCATCGTCTCGAAGACGGATTCGTAACGGGGCCAGAGTTCCTTTTCTGTGCTGGCGATGCTGATGACGACCACATCCTTGTTCTTCTCCCACGCCAGGGAGTAAAGATAATGCTTGGGTCCTTCTTCCGTTTCGAGGCAGGAGCGGGTGTAGCTTCCGTCTTTCCAGTCCGGGCAAACTTTCAGCACCTTTGTCGCCACCTTGCGCTTCTGCTCGATGAAGCTATAGGCGAAGCCTTCTCCGCCCTCTCCGGTCTTTTTCTGGATGGAGGGAAAAGCCTGGACATGCACGCCGGTCGTATACGTCTCGTCGCTTCCGTCCTCGAGCGAAAAAGTCCAACTGTACGAGGTCTCCATACGGGTTTCCTTGTAATGCCAGTTGGCCGGACGTTTGATCCTGGCGCCGATCTGATCGAGCGAGAAATCCACGAGCGGCTGCTCCGGCGCATTTTCCTGGGCACAGGCAATTCCGGCGCAGAAAAGAAACAGCGCCAGCGCTCTCGAAAGGTCATGGATGTTTGTCATATGAATGATCAAGGCAGATAAAAGAAAAATCGCGTTACATCATCACTTTGCCGCGCTTGCGCATGGGCTTTGCGTCAAGGCAGAATGCTTTCTGCACCTTCAGGCGGCAGCTTTTTGCGTGTTCAGATGCGATCATTTTATAAACAACGACACAGGAATACAAACGCCGGGCAGACTGTCCCTGAGCACGATAAATCCCAAGGGCTTGCCTTGAACGTGCCGCCCCGTGCGGACAGGGACAGGCGCTGGCAATGATCGAAATTTCTTCTCAATTTTATTCAAAAGAAAACCCCTCCTGAAACACCGGAATTTGATATGTCCCCCGATTTTGCAAAAACTGATCCCGGAAACCTGCTTCAATCTCCTTTCCCCCTGGTTCTCCCCGACTGGCAGGCCCCCGCCCATGTGCGCGCCTTTGTGAGCACGCGCCGGGGCGGCATCAGCGAAGCGCCTTTCGCCGATTTCAACCTTGCCGCCCATGTCGGCGACGCGCCGGAGGCGGTTGCGCACAACCGTCTCCTGTTGCGCACGCTGCTGCCGGCGGAACCGCTGTGGCTGGAGCAGGTGCATGGCGCCGCCGTCTTCGATAGTGCAGCGGGTTCCCCCCCGCTTGTGCCGCCGATTGCCGACGCGATCGTTGCGCGCGCCCCGGTGCAGCGCGGCGGCGCTGTCTGCGCGATCCTGAGCGCCGACTGCCTGCCCGTGCTCCTCTGCGACCGCGACGGAACCGCCGTTGCCGCCGCGCACGCCGGTTGGCGCAGCCTGGCAGCGGGCGTCCTTGAAGCCGTGGCGCGGCGTCTGGACATTCCCGGCGCGCAACTCATGGCCTGGCTTGGCCCTGCCATTGGCGCCGAATCCTTTGAAGTCGGCCCCGAAGTTCGTGCCGCCTTCCTTGCCCATGACCCGGCGGCAGAACAGGCGTTCCGGAAAAGTGGGGCAACGGAAAAATGGCATGCGGATCTCTATCTTCTTGCCCGCCAACGCCTGAACGCGCTGGGCATTCATTCCATCAGCGGCGGCGGATTCTGCACCTTGCGCGACAGCTCCCGCTTTTTCTCCTACCGCCGCGACGGCCTCACCGGACGCATGGCCAGCGTGATCTGGCTGGACGAGTCTTGAGAAGGCGAACCGAAACGGCCCCGATTTTCTATTTTTCTAAATTACTATAATAATTTTCCGTTAAAACTCGCTACAGTAGCGAAAAATTCTTTAAGTAAATTTAGAAAATCTGCTCTTCCGAAATTTTATTTTGTCCCGATCCGCGCGGGTGGAGGGCGGGCGCCGGGGGAGAGGGTGAGGACTTCGTAGCCGGTTTCGGTGACGAGGATCGTGTGTTCCCACTGTGCCGAGAGGCTGCGATCCTTGGTGACGACGGTCCAGCCGTCGCTGAGGGTGCGGATGGCGGCGCGTCCGGCGTTGATCATCGGTTCGATCGTGAAGATCATTCCCGGCTTCAACAGCGGGCCAGTGTTGGGGATGCCGTAATGCAGCACCTGCGGGGCTTCGTGGAAGCTGCGGCCGATGCCGTGACCGCAAAATTCGCGTACGACCGAATAGGAATTTTGCTCTGCGTATTTCTGGATGGCCGCGCCGATGTCGCCCAGGCGGGCGCCGGGGCGGACGGCGGCGATGCCGAGCCACATGCACTCGAAGGCGATTTCGGTCAGCCGCGCCGCCTGGATCGACGGCTCGCCGATGATGAACATGCGGCTGGTGTCGCCGTAGAAACCGTCCTTGATGACGGTGATGTCCAGATTCATGATGTCCCCATCCTTCAGGGCACGATCGCCGGGGATGCCGTGGCAGACCTGCTGGTTGACCGAGGTGCAGGTCGCTTTCGGGTACGGGGTGTGGCCGTCCGGGGCGTAGTTGAGCGGGGCCGGGATCGTTCCCTGGACATTGCTCATGTATTCGTGGCAAAGCCGATCCACTTCGCCGGTGGTCATTCCGGAGCGGATCTGCGGGGTGATGAAATCGAGGACTTCCGCCGCCAGCCGGCAGGCGATGCGCATCTTTTCAATTTCTTCCGGGGTCTTGATGAGGATGTTCATGGTGTCGAGGCTTTCGTAGGGGACGCCGCCCTCGGCGTCCCGCATCATTGGCGCGTTCATGATTTTTCAAGCGGGACGCCGAGGGCGGCGTCTCCTGCACCATGATCTGCTGGCGGGTTGACAAGTTGAATGGATAATCGCCTTTACAAAACCCCGCTGCGCTTGAAGTCGAGGTAGCGGTTGACGAGTGCGATCGGCAGCGCCGACGGGATGACATCGAGAATGTGCGCGCCGCTGCGCTTCAGGCGTTCGAGCGCAGTCTTGCGGGCCTTGAGATAGGCGAGCGCGGCGGCAGTCTCGATGCCACTGTCGAAATCGCGGACCGGACGCGCCGCCATTTGTTGCACCGCGCTTTCCCTGAGATTGGCGACCAGCACCAGGTGACGGCGGCGCAGCACCTCGACGGCAGCGCGCAATTCCTCGTCGTCCTCGTCGCGCAGGTTGGTGAGGATCAGGACGAGCGAGCGCTTGTGGGCAATGCGCGAAAGTTGCGCGGCGGCACTCCGGTAATCGGGGGTGTTCGTCCCCGGTTCGAGGTCGAAGAGGCATTCCATCAGGCGATTCTGCATCGCGTGGCCCTTTTGCGCGGGAATGACGCGGGAATCGTGGCCGAAGCTGATGCAGCCGACGGCGTCGCCCTGGCGCAGCGCGACGTGGGCGAGCAGCAACAGCGCGTTCAGCGCCTCGTCGAAATGCGAGAGCGCGCCTTCTTCCCTGGCGCGCATCCGGTTGCCGCAGTCGAGCAGGAACATGATCTGCTGGTCGCGCTCATCCTGGTATTCGCGCGAGATCATCTTGCCAATCCGCGCGGTCGCTTTCCAGTCGACCTGGCGCGGAGTGTCGCCTTCGCGGTATTCGCGCAACTGGTGGAATTCCAGCCCTTCGCCGCGCCGCCGCCGCCGCTTGATGCCGATCTGGCTCAGGCGGTTGTCGGTGGCCAGCAGCGCGTATTTGGCGACGGCGGCGAAATTGGGATAGACGCGCGCCACGCAGGATTCTTCGATGAAGACGCGGCGGCGCGTCAGGCGCAGCGGCGAATCGATCAGGAGTTCGATACCGGCAAAAACCTGTTCGCCGCGCGCGGTGAAGCGCAACTGATAGGAAGCGGTGGCGCGGCTCTGCGGCGCGAGGACGAAATCGAGCGGCAGGCCGTCGATGTCGCAGCCGGGAGGGTAATGGTCGAAGACGCTGACGAAACGCCGCTGCCGGGTCGGGTTTTCGATATCCAGGGCGATTTCGCGCCAGACGCCGACCGGCTGCGCGTGCTGCGAGCGCGCAAACTTGCGCGTCACGAGCGGGAGCGGACTGCGGGTTTCGACCCAGGCGTCGAACAGGATGAGGAGAAGGAGCGTTCCGCCTGCCGCCGCCCAGGGAGTCACGAGCGCCGGCCAGAAGGCCGCCGCGCCCGCAAGGGCCAGCCACAGCCAGAGCAGCCGCAGCAGGAGCGGCGCGGGGCGCAAGGCAGAGCGCGGAGTGGAGGGCGGAGTTGGCTGCATTCCCGGATTCATCGCGTCATTGGCGCGGCACTTCGACGTGTTCGAGCAGCGTCGCGAGCAGTTGGTCGGGCGTGCGGCCTTCCATCTCGAAATCGGGCGAGAGGGTGATCCGGTGCCGCAGCGACGGAGGGGCGACGGCCTTGATGTCTTCGGGAGTGACGAAATCGCGTTCTTCGAGCACCGCCGCCGCGCGCGCGGCGCGGATCAGCGCGATCGAGCCGCGCGGGCCTGCGCCGATGGCAATGCCCGGCCAGTCGCGGGTCGCGCGGACGATCCGGGCGGCATAGTCGGTGATGCGGTCATCGACGGTGATGCTGGCGGTGATCCTCTGGATGGCGCTGATCGTCTGCGGCGCAACGACCGGCTGCACCGCCTCGACATTGAGCGCGTCGCCCACCTGGTGGCGCGTCACGCAGTCGATCATCCTCCGTTCCTCTTCGAGGCTTGGGTAGTCGATCAGCACCTTGAGCAGGAAGCGGTCGAGCTGCGCTTCGGGCAGGGGATAGGTGCCTTCCTGCTCGATCGGGTTCTGCGTCGCCATGACCATGAACGGGCGCGGCAGGGCCTGCGGCTGGCCTTCGATCGTCACCTGTTGTTCCTGCATCACTTCGAGCAGCGCCGCCTGGGTCTTTGCCGGGGCGCGGTTGATTTCGTCGGCGAGCAGAAGGTGCGTGAATACCGGCCCGCGCCGGATGCGGAATTCCTGCGCCTTCATGTCGTACAGCGCATGGCCGGTGACATCGGAAGGCATCAGGTCGGGGGTGAACTGGATGCGCGAGAAACTGCCGTTGAAGGTTCGCGCGAGCGCGCGGAAAAGCAGGGTTTTCCCCAGTCCGGGAACGCCTTCGACCAATACATGTCCACCGGCAAACAAGGCAATCAGCGTATGCCGCAGCACCGCTTCCTGGCCGATCAGCGCGCGGCCGATTTCTTCCTTGAGCCGTTGCGCGACGCGCCAGGTCTTTTCCAGGTTTTCCCCGAAAGAGGAAGTTCCGCCGGCAGGCGGCGTCGAAACGGAAGCAGCATCGACAGGCGGTGTGGAAAGGGGAGCATTGCCGGTAGACGGAAGGCCGGAAGCGGTGTTGGAAGCGTCGTTCATGATGGTTTGTTCCTCAGAGATGTTTTTTCAGGATTTCCAGAAGCCGGGCATCTTCGGTAAATTTTTGCGCATCGCGCGTGCGCGCCGGGTCGAGCGAGGCCGCGACGGCCTCTTCGTTCAGGCCGCCCAGGGGTGTTTCCTGCCGGCGGATGAATTCAACGATCTCGCGGGCAAGTTCCCGGTTTTGCAGACGCGCCCATTGGGGGCGCCGCCAGACGAGGTGGCGCATGAAATCGTCGAGCAGATTCAGGTAGAGCTGGCGGCCATCGTCATGGCGCCACAGATAACGCGCCGAAGCGGCGACATGTTCGACGATGCTGCGGCGCGATGTTTGCGGCGCGGGCAACAGCGGCCCGAAGCGTCTCGATGCCATCCACAGCCAGAGGACAAACAGCGCGGCAGACGCGGCAAGCACCGTCCAGACGCGCTCCGTCAGCCATTTCCAGAGCGAGGGAACATCGTCGTCGCCGTAGACGAACCAGATTTCCTTTCCCGCGACGGGAGCCGCAAGCCAGCTCAGGAGCGCGGCATGATCGCTCTCGCCGATGCTGGGGTTGCGCAGGAAATAGAGGCTGGACAACACGGTGATGCTGCCTTTGCCGACGGTATAGTCCAGCGCGAAGTTTCCGCTGTTTTCGCTGTCGGAATCCTCCACGATGCGCAAGCGCCATTGTGTGTCGTGGCCGTTATCGAACAGACGCTGCCGGATCGGGTATCCCAGGTGCAGAAGCTCGCCGCCAGGCAATGCGATCCTGGTGTTCTCCGGCGCGGGGCAGCGCTGTGAAGCGCCGGGTTTCGTGTCTTTCGATATTCCGACCGGATCCGGAATCACGGCCTCGTCGTCATCTTCTTCGTCATCCTCGCCTTCATCCCCATCCTTCCCGTCTTTCCCGTTCCGCGAGCGGTAGGAAGTGGAGAAATCCAGGAAGGAGAGCAGGGGATCGTCGCTGGCGGATTCGTCCTCGTTTTTGCAGCATTTCTGCTTCTTGTTGAACGCGCTGCCGGATTCGGGGATGCCGATCAGATGTCCGCCTTCCTCCCGCACCCAATGCAAAAGCATTTCGTTCTTCTCCGGCGTCAGCCAGAAACGCGAAGAGGCGAAAAACAGCGTTGCGCCGGGCGGAGGCGCTTCGCGCAGCAGCGATACGAATTTCACGCGCGCGCCATAACGCTCATACAGTCTTCCCGCCGCGAGCACCGGATTCTGCCTGGCCTCGCCGTGATAACCGACCTCGATTTTTTCCTCGACGAATTCGAGGGAGGAATAAAGCCAGAAGCAAAGGCCCGCGAGGGCGAGCAGCAAGATGGCGAGGAGGATTTTCCGGGCGTGCGTTTTCATGAGGAGGCGGCCTGCCCGGCTTCCATCGCAGACGGGGCCTCGCTGCGAAGGGTGGAAAGGTGCCGGAAGCCGGCAAGCAATCCGCCGATTTCCGCCGGTGGACGATGCGCGTAGGCCAGGCGCAGCCAGGCGCGGGTCAGATCGCCGATATATTCCCGCAGCAGCGGAAACGCGCGGATGACGGCCTGGCGGATTTCCTGTTCCGTCGCGCCCCGTGGCAATTCGACGCGGTGCTGCTCGCCCAGCATCAGCAGCGTGCCGCGATAGAGAAGGCTGATCGCCTCGGCTTTCCGGCCTTCGGCCCAGTAACGTTGCGCGGTGGAGGGAATGTCGTCGGGCAGGGGAATTTCTTCGTCCAATGCGCTATCCCTTTGTTGCCGCAGGGAGATTTCCCGGCATGCCCCGCCGCCCCAGCCCAGATAGGCCGCCCAGCGCCGCCAGCGCAGCAGCAGGAAAAAAACGAGCGCAAAAGCGGCGCACCAGATCAGGATTTCGCCCGCATTGGAGAAAAACCGGTTGAAATCGAGCGGCTTTGAAGGCTCATCGCTGCCGAACCATTTTTCAAGAAGCTCGCGGAGCCAGTCCAGCAGCTTGGCGAACCAGCCGTCGGATTCCTGTTTCTCGCCCTTGATCCACTTTGGGGTCTTGACGGTTTCGGTGTGCTCGAATTCCGGCGCGGACAGGATGGCGTCGATATCCTCCTGCGCCTTTTGCGCGAATTCCGGACGCGACGAAGGCGGAAGGAGGGGAAGGGGAGAAGAGGCCGGAGTTGTGGTTGCGGCCGCAGTTTGCGCCGGCACGTCCGAAGGGACGGCCTGTTCTGCGGCGAGCGGCGCGCAACAAAACAGGAAACACAGCGGCAGCGCGGCGAGGCGAGGCAGGAGAGCGAAGGGCTGCGTTTTCATGCCGCCATTTTCTCCCGGGAGTTTTCCTGCTCCAGCCTCGCAGCCAGTGTGCGAAAACCGAGTTCGATATCCCACCCTTCGAGTTCGGCGCGGCGATTGAGATACAGCGAAAAACCCGCCGCCGCGTACAGTGGCTCGATGGTGCTGATGGCGAACAGGAATCCGGCGGATATGAGCGCCGTAGGCCAGGCCGATTCCGAGAAAAAGGCTTCGAAGCTCGAGGAGGCGAACTCGGGCGGAATCAGGATGTAGACGAAAATGAGGGCGCCGAGGAAGAGCGCCTGTTCAAAAATCGAGCAAACGAAGAGCAGCGAGAAAGCGGTGCCGCTGGCGTTGCGCCCGAGCACCTGGAAGCGCCGCCGCCGCGCCTTTTCCTTGAGTCCTTCGAGTTGCCAGACGGGAATATGGAAGCTGCGCAAGGGATTGAAACGCCGCCAGCTCAGGTCGCGCAGCAGGCCGGAGCGCCAGAAGATATCGGGAAAGGCCCGCAGCACCGCACGCCAGCGCAGCATTTCGCCGAACACGGCGCGGCTCAAGACCAGAAGCAGGACGCGGTCGTAAAAGGGTTTCAACCACCACAGGACCAGGATCGCCAACTGCCATTGCCATCGCCACTGCGGGGAACTGCCTTCGGAGTTTCCGAAAAATTCGCCCAGGACCGTGCCCAGTATCGCCGCCAGCGCCAGCGCCGGCAGCAGCGCGGTCAGCCATGCGGCATAGACGGCGCGGCGGTGTTGCTGGATCAGGGCCAGCCCGAGGTCGAGCGCTTCCCACGGCGTGCGGGAACGGATGTCGACGGTCAGATCTTCAGGACGCATTCCGTTTTCCCATGAACAGAAAATAGGCAGCGACAAGCGCCCAGAGGAGGCCGCCCACGATGAATTTTCCGGAGGGCGGCAAATAGGCGCCGGAAGACCAGAAGGCTTCGATAAACGCGGCGATGAAGAACATGACGGCGGCGCCATAGACGATTTGGACTGCCGGACGCGCGGCCTCAATCAGCGCTTCGACGCGGCGTCGCCGTCCCGGCGCGATGAGCGCGCGGCCAAGCATCAGCCCGGCCATGCCGCAGAGCATGATGGCGGTGAGCTCGAATGCGCTGTGCGCGATGACGAACTGAAAAAAGCGCACGGCGGATTCCTGATGGATCAGATGCGCCGCGACTGCGCCGAAAATCAGGCCGTTGAACGTCAGGTAAAACAGGGTGCCCACGCCGTACAGCAGGCCGGCGGCGAAGCACTGGAAGCCGATCGAGGTGTTGTTCTTGATATAGAAACCGAACATGACGAGATTCGATCCCGCATCGCGCCCTCCCAGGGAGCCGGCCTTGCTGGCGGCGGAATCCTTGAGGGGGGAATACATCTCCTCGAAGGAAGTCACCTCGGAGTGGTCGAAAATGCTGTAGACCATTTCCGGCTGCAAATAGACAAGGAGCGCCATCGCCAGCGCCGGCAGGTAGAAGAGCGCGCTGGCGGCCCAGAAGAGGCGCGCGTGCTCGCGCACCAGCGCAGGAAAATCGCGCGCCGCGAAACGGATGATGTTGCCCGCGAGCCTGCCGCGCGCGGCGTACAGTGTTTGATGTCCCGCCAGCGCAAGCCGGTCGAGGCGCTCGATCAGTGCCGGCGGGTAATGCCGCTCGCGCGCCAGCGCCAGATGCTGGCAGACACGGCGGTACAAGGCGGGCAAGGCGCCGGACGGTTCGGAAGGGTTCTCCGCTTTTTTCCGTCTCCTTTTGCGCGCGCCGTCGATCAGGGTTTCAAGATCCTGCCAATCCTTCTCGTAGCGCTGCGTAAATTCGTTTGGCGTCATCATGGCGTGTTCAGCGTTCTCCCAGCAGATGCCGCGCGTAGCCGATCAGGGCGGGAACGTTGCCCTGCGCCCGCTCTCGCCGGTTATCGGCAGGAACGAGCGCAGGCCCAAGGATTTGCGCCAGTTCTTCGGCGCGTTCCGGCGTCATCCTGGGAATGCGCGCGGCAAAGGAAACGATCAGTTGTTGCTCCGTCGAAGACAGGCGCACCGGTAATGGCAAGGGTTGGCCCGGGGGCAATTGCGGCGCCTTTTTCGGCTTTTCCCGGTAAACCACTACGGTGCGCGCGACAAGATCGCCAAGGCGTTTGAAATCCCGGTTCAACAGCAGCGCGCAGAGTCCAAAGGCATAGAGAAACGGCAGGAAGTCGACGGCGCGCAACAGATTGCGCACCATCGAACCGGACCAGCCGACAGGAACGCCGTCATCGTGCAGCACGGTCAGCCCAAAGGCGCGTTTGCCGGGCGTTGCGCCGTCGGCATAAACCTCGAAGAGCACCGGATAAAACCATTCGAGAAAAAAACTCAGGGTCAGGAACAACCAGATGCCGAAGCTGCCCATCCAGCCAAACATCATGCCCAGAAGGGCATAGATGGCGATCCGGAGAAGAAGGTCGAGCAACCACGCCAGCGCGCGCGGCACCGGCCCGGCCAGCCGCAGAAGGATATGGACGCCTTCAGGGGTTTCGATGACGCGCAGCGTGTCAAGCATGGGCTTCTCGTTGGAAAACTTCAGAGTCTACCGGATTTCCCGCAATCGGCATATTTTCCGGGTTCATTGGCGGCGCCTCAGTTTGAATGTTTTAAATGGTTTTCCGTAGGGGCGACCTGGGGTCGCCCGAGCCTATCGCCGCCTGTTGCCGGTTGCATATCATTAACAGTTTTGCCAATTCAGGATCATTCCATGCGGGAGTGTTTGCCCATGCAGGGGCGACCACAGGTCGCCCCTGCAACGCCGTAAATTTAAACGAAGACACTACCGGTTCATTGAACACCTGTCGAGCGCAATCCCCGCCATTCATGGCGGGGTCAGCGAGACATGGCGTGACAGGCGCCAAAGGCGCCCCACACTGTGTCGAGGAATCCCCAAGCTTCAGCTTGGGGTGACTCAATGATGCCCGCCCGAAGCCCACTGGTTTTTCGGTGACAATTTTCTAAATTACTATAATAATTCTTTATTAAAATTAACCACAGTAGCGAAATATTATTTAAGTAAATTTAGAAAATTTGACGGAAACAAAAACGGCAGCGGGGATGCCGCTGCCGTTTTTATCCGGTGGATTATCTTTCCGCAGACTCGCTCAGGCCAAAAGCCTTGTGCAGGACGCGCACCGCGAGTTCCAGGTATTTCTCGTCGATGATGACGGAAATCTTGATTTCGGAAGTGGAAATCATCTGGATGTTGATTCCCTCTTCGGCCAGCGCGCGGAACATGCGGCTGGCGACGCCGGGGTGCGAGCGCATTCCGACGCCGACGGCGGAAACCTTGCAGATCTTGTTGTCGCTCAGCACTTCACGGGCATTGATCTGCCCCTTGACGGTATCGAGAATCCTGAGCGTTTTCGGCAATTCGACGCGGGCGACGGTGAAGGAAAAATCGGTCGTGCCATCGTGGCTGATGTTCTGGATGATGATATCGACATCAATGTTGGCTTCGGCCACGGCTTCCAGGATCTGGCAGGCGATTCCGGGGCGGTCAGGAACGCCGAGAATGGTCACTTTCGCTTCGTCCCGGTTGAAAGCGATGCCGGAGATGATCGGTTGTTCCATGGGATTTTTTTCCTCAACGGTGATGAGCGTGCCTTCGCCTTCATCCTGAAAGCTGGAGAGGACGCGCAGTTTGACTTTGTATTTTCCGGCGAATTCGACCGAGCGGATTTGCAGCACCTTGGAGCCGAGGCTGGCCATTTCCAGCATTTCCTCGAAGGTGATCGAATTGAGTTTTCTCGCCTCCGGCTCGACGCGCGGGTCGGTGGTATAGACGCCGTCGACATCGGTGTAGATCTGGCATTCGTCGGCTTTCAGCGCCGCCGCCAGCGCCACGGCGGAGGTGTCGGAACCGCCCCGGCCGAGCGTGGTGATGTTGCCTGCCTCATCCGCGCCCTGGAAACCGGCGACGACGACGACATAACCGGCCTGAAGATCGCGGCGCAGGCGCTCATCGTCGATGGAGAGAATCCGCGCCTTCGTAAAGGTGCTGTCGGTCAGCACGCGCACCTGCGGGCCGGTGTAGCTTTTCGCCTTGAGACCTTCTTCCTGGAGGGCCATCGACAGGAGACCGATCGTCACCTGCTCGCCGGTGGAGGCAACCACGTCGAGTTCGCGCGGATCGGGCTGCGGCGAAATTTCCTTTGCCAGCGCGATGAGGCGGTTGGTTTCGCCGGACATTGCCGAGGGAACCACGACGATGTCGTGTCCCTGCGCCTTCCAGCGCGCGACACGCTTGGCGACATTCCTGATGCGGTCGGTGGAACCGACCGAGGTGCCGCCGTATTTCTGGACGATCAATGCCATAAAGGAACCTGAAACGGATAAGGACGGGAAGGGCGTAAAAACGGGAACGGGGCGGATCAAGCTGGCCCGGCGGGCCCGAAAAAAAAACGTGCAATCCTAGCATGTACGGCTTGTTTCGTGGGAAAAAAATGTCATCAGGACAAGATCGTATCCAGAATGCAACAATGAGCACACTCCCTAGCTAAATTGATTAAATGCCAGTTGCAACCCTATCCGAATAGTTTATATACTGTGATGCCTATAACTTAAGTTATAGAACCTCAGCTAGTCTCGGATGGCATGAAAACGGCGGGGTAACCCGTTTGATTCCTGCTTGTGTTCCAAAAAGAAAGGGTTGTCATTATGAATAATGCTGTGAAACCTCCGGAAAAAATCGATCCACGCGACATTCGTCGCAAACTCGGTCTGAACCAACAGGAATTCTGGTCAAAGATCGGCGTAACCCAGAGTGGCGGATCACGTTATGAGAGCGGGCGCAAGATTCCGAAACCCGTGTGGCAATTGCTTCGCCTGGTACATGTCGAAGGAATCGATATCCAGAAATTGAAGCGCGAAGACTGGGAAGTCGTCGAATATCTGAAAGCCGAAGAGCCGGAGCTTTTCAAGAAATACAAGCGTTCTGCCAAGGGCAAGAAGCCCGCCTGAAACGAAATCGCCTGCGGGATTCAGGGATTGACGACAACGTCAAATCCAATATCCCTCAGGCGTTGCGCGAAGTTTTCGAGTGTTTCGGCAGGCAGGGCGGACAATCGTCCGGCCTTATCCTGAAATGAGGGGCGTGCAAGACCGTAAAGGTGCACGCCCCTGATCTTTTGTGCTTCGGAAAGCTTGTCGCGGACTCCGGCCAGGAAATCCACGTAGGCGTTTTCTTCCTCGATGTCCGGGGCCTTGCCATCCACGGCGAACCAGCAACTTTGAATCCAGGTCGGCGCGAGCGCGCAGCAGGTGCGCAATTTTCTTTCCACCGTTTCCGGCGACCCGCGCACGCAGTTGACGGCGCTCATTCCTGCCCTCGTCGCGCGATCTAGTTTGAACCAGACTTCCCCGCCCGCCGCCGCGAGGCGGGAGATGCCGTCGCACACTGTCGCGCGGTGCAGGAAGCTGCCGTTGGTGATGAGACGCAACGGGACGCGCGGCAGCAATCCGGATTCTTCCATCACACGCCTCGCGGCGGCGACTGCGCCGGGAAATTCGGCGGCGCTGGTCGGCTCTCCGTTGCCGGAAAAGGCGACATCTTTCAGTACCTGCGCCTCTGCGGGCGATTCCCGCCGCAGAAAATCGCCGGCCTGCATCGCAGCGAGGCTGGCCCGCAATTCTTCCTCCAGCCGTGCCAGATCGACCGGCGGCGGTCCGCCGCGCCGCAGGCCGGGCACCTGGCAATAAATGCAGGCCCAGTTGCAGGCGTTATTCGGGTTGAGATTGATCCCCAGCGAGACGCCTCCCGAACGCCGGGAAAGCACCGTATAGACATAAGTTGCCTGCGAATCGGAAAGCGGGCTCTTGCGGCTGTGGTCGTGGATGCTCAGCATGATGATCGGGCGAGGAAGGCGTATCGGGCGGGTTTTCGGGAAAAGGACTCCATACCCGCAATGATATAATCGCAGGCCCTTTTTTTACACGATCCCGTCTGTGCATATCACTCGTCGCCTCGAATTCGATGCGGGGCACCGCATCCCCGACCACGGCAGCCAATGCCGTCATCTGCACGGGCACCGTTATGCAATCGAAATCACCCTGTCCGGCGAAATCATCCACCGCTCCGGCGATGCCGCCAATGGCATGGTCATGGATTTTTCCGAAGTGAAGAAGCTGGCCAAAGAACACCTGGTCGACGCCTGGGATCACGCCTTTCTGGTTCATGCGGACGATACCCCGGTGCTCGGCTTCCTGAACACCCTGCCCGGACACAAGACCGTCGTCCTCGATTGCGTCCCGACCGCAGAAAACCTGGCCCGCACAGCCTTTCGCATTCTCGACGCGATCTACCGGGACACCTACGGCAATCACCTGCGCCTTGAGCGCGTCCGCCTTTACGAGACCCCAAACTGCTGGGCGGACGCGCTGCGGGAAGATTGAGCGTTGCCTGTATCGCCAGCGTGTAGGATGGGTAGAGCGCAGCGAAACCCATCATTGCCATAAATCATTTTTTGTTTGCGATGGGTTTCGCTTTCGCTCTACCCATCCTACGTGGCTTTTGGAAAATTTTCTAAATTACTTAAATAATAGTCCGCTACAGTAGTGGCGTTACATCATAAATTCTTTAGCCAAATTTAGAAAATCCAGCGCTTTACGCCGCTCCCGTCTCCTACGAATTTTCTTCCAGCGTGAAAGAGGCGCCTGCGTCCTGGGCCAGGGTTTTGCATAGCCAGGGGAGCGCTTCGCGCAGGGTTGCGGCAAGGGTCCAGGGGGGATTGAGGATGAACATGTCGCTGCCTATCATCCCCTCGCCCGGGGCGCGGACATTCAAGGCGACGTGGAGCCATTTTCCGGCGATGCGCTTGAGGCGATCGGGGAGTTGCTGCGCGTCGCGGCGGGGAAGCCGGGGAATCCACACAGCATAAACACCGTCAGCGAAGCGCCGCAGCGCGTCTTCGATGGCGGCGAGAACCTTGGGGTAGTCGTCGCGCAGTTCGTAGGAAGGGTCGATCAGCGCGAGTCCCCGGCGCGAGGGCGGCGGCAGGGAGGCTTTGAGGCCGGCAAAGCCGTCGCCGCGAGTGACGATGACCTGGGGATGGGCTTCGCGGAAGTTTTCTCCGAGCAGACCCACATCGGTGCTGTGCAACTCGAAGAGGCGCAGGCGGTCCTCTCCGCGCAGCAGGCGGTAGGCGATCCACGGCGAACCGGGATAGGCGCGGGGCGGGGCGTCCGGAGCGTCCGATGGCCGCGCGGGGTTGAGTTCGCGCACGCATTCGAGATAGGGCGCGAAGGCTTCGGCCACTGCCGCCGGCGCGTCCGCGATGTTCGCCATTACGCGGGCGATGCCGCCCTCGTATTCGGAAAGCTTGGTCGCGTGTCCGGCGTCGAGCGCGTAGAGTCCCGCGCCGGCGTGGGTGTCGATCACGGTGAAGGGCTTTTCCTTCTTTTTCAGGTGTTCGATCAACTGGCACAGGATGAAGTGCTTGAGTACATCGGCATGATTGCCGGCGTGGAAGGCGTGGCGGTAACTGAGCATGGCGGTGGTGTCGGGGAAAGGGGCAGGAGAGCGGGGTTCAGGGAAAAAAGTTTTCCACCAGCCGCGCGACTTCTTCGGGTTGGTCGTGATGGAGCATGTGGCCGGAATTTTCGATCCAGGCTTCTTCCACCTGGGCGTAGCAGGCGCGGCGCGCTTCCCAGTCGCCGGGGCGTCCGGCGAAATCCTTGACGATCCACGATTCGCGTCCCGTCACCCAGAGCACCGGCGTGGCGATTTCGCGCCAGATTGCCATCGAATCTTCGAGATGATGAAGATTCCAGCTCGGCGCCCGGTGCCAGGGGTCGCCGGCCCAGACGAATCCTGCTTCGGCATCGGATTTCGGGATGACCAGGTGCCCTGCCAGGAAGGCGGCGCGTTCCGGGCCCAGGAAAGGGTCGTCGCGCATCAGGCGCTCGATGAATGCCTCCCGGGAAGGGTAGCGGTACATCGCCGGACAGGTCGAGCATGTATCGAGCCACTCGCGGAAACGCTGCGGGGCCATGTCGGGCGTTGCCGGAGGGATGCCGACGCCTTCGAGCGAAACCAGTCTTTCGACTCTGTGCGGACGCAGCCCGGCGTAGAGACAGGCGATGATGCCGCCCATGCTGTGGCCGACGATGCGCGCCTTTTCGTTCGGGCTGTAATGGTCGAGCAGGATTTCCAGATCGGCGAGGTGATCGGGAAAGGAATAGGGCTTGCCGAGCCATTCGGAAGGCCCGAATCCGCGCCAGTCCGGCGCGATCAGGTTCCACGGGCGGTAGGCGAGCAATTCGTCGGCGACGAACTGGAAGGAGGCGGAAACATCCATCCAGCCGTGCAGAAGAAAGAGGGTCGGCGCGGAAGGATCGCCCCAGCGGCGCACATGGAGCTTGACGCCGTAGGCGTCGAGGGTTTCGGAAACGGAAAGATTCATGGAAGCGGGTTCGGTCACGGGGATTGCGCGGCAGCCGCGTCGCGGCCAGGATTCGGCATTCAGGCCGCGTTGCGGGTCCTGTCGCGGAGCAATTGCTGTTTTTCGCGTTGCCAGTCGCGTTCCTTCTCGCTCTCGCGTTTGTCATGCTGCTTCTTGCCCCTGGCCAGGCCGATTTCGGCCTTGATGCGGCCACGGGTGTAATGCAGGTCGAGGGGAATCAGCGCGTAGCCGGCGCGTTCGACCTTGCCGATCAATTTGCTGATTTCGTTTTCATGCAGCAGCATTTTGCGCGTGCGCGTCGGGTCCGGGGAAATATGCGTGGAAGCGGTCGGCAGCGGGGTGATGTGCATCCCGATCATCCACAATTCGCCGCCACGGATGAGCACATAGGCTTCCTTGATCTGCGCCCGTCCGGCGCGGATCGACTTGACTTCCCAACCTTCCAGCACGAGTCCGGCTTCATATTTTTCCTCGATGAAGTAGTCGTGATGGGCCTTTTTATTGACGGCAATACTCATGGTAAAAACATCGCAGAAACGAATCCGCTAAAATCCGGCATTTTACAGGATTCATAAAAACCGCCCTTGCAAAAGCAAGCGGGAAACGGGAGTTTGAACGGATTCATGAAAACAGTGGAACGCTCCGTGCTGATCGGCCATTCCGCGCAGCGGATGTTCGATCTCGTCGACCGTGTCGAGGAATACCCGCAATTCCTGCCCTGGTGCGCGCGCACCGAACTGATCGCCCGCGACGAAAAAAGGACGTCGGCCACCCTGTACATCAATTACCACGGCGTCAAGGCGCATTTCAGCACCGAAAACGAAAAGGAAATCCCGAGCTTGATGCTGATCCGCCTGCTCGACGGGCCGTTCCGCCGTCTCGAAGGACAATGGCGTTTCCGCGCGCTCGCCGAAGACGCCTGCAAGATCGAATTTTCCCTGAGCTACGAATTCTCCAGCCGCCTGCTGGAAAAAGTGATCGGCCCGGTCTTCGGCAAGATCGCCGGCAGCTTCGTCGACGCCTTCATCAAGCGGGCGCAGGAATGCTATGGCGGATGAAGCCGCCGGCGCCCCGATCGCGGTCGAAGTCGTTTTTGAGCAGACGCTCGTGCAACTCGAACTGCCGGAAAACAGCACAGTCGAGGACGCCATCCGCGCTTGTGGCCTGCTCGAAAAATATCCCGAAATCGACTTGCGCAAAAACAAACTCGGCATCTACAGCCGCCCCGCGCGTCTCGATACCAGACTGCGCCACCGCGACCGCGTCGAAATCTACCAGCCGCTGATTGCCGACCCGAAAGAGGTACGGAGTCGTCGCGCCGCTGAGGGGAAATCCGTATAGGTTGGCGGTGAGCGTAAGCGAACCCCAACATGCGAGGGAGATGGAAGTTTGATGACGTTGGGGTTCGCTGCGCTCACCCCAACCTATGCGCTGATTGCCGACCCGAAAGCCCGTAGTCTGTAGGATGGGTAGAGCGAAGCGAAACCCATCATTCATTCCCCAATTCTCTCAATCGGCTTCTTTCACCGTATTTGGAGCCATCCTGCGAGATGTCGCCTGCCCAATCCGCAGGATAGATACCTCGTTTCACGAAATGATGAAACGACGACGGCGCCCAATCGCATACACGGCCAACCAATCCGTGTTTGACGGGATTGATATGAATGTAATCAATATGTCGTGCAAAATCGATTTCGTCCTTGATGGTATGTTCCCAATACCGACGCTGCCAGATGCCACGCTCATTTTTGGCGAGGCGGCTCGGTGAAATCCGTTCTCTGTTGGCAAGATTCCGGGAAAACATGGATTTGATCAATCGCCAACGGGTTGGGAAATCTGCATCGCCTTCCGGCATCGTCCAGACGGTGTGAAGGTGGTCTGGCAACACGACAATGGCTTCGATCGTGAACGGGTGCTGTTGCCGTGTTTCCCGAAACGCCAACCGCAATAACTCAAGCCGTTCCGTCAAAAGCGGGAGCTTCCTCTCCGCAAGATTGACCGTGAAGAAGAAGCTTCCGCCAAGGATAAAGTTACGCCGATAGGATGTCATTTAATCATCGTGTCATGTGAGGAGCTTGCAGGTATGCAGGATGGGTAGAGCGAAGCGGAACACATCATTTACCACAAGCTGACTGCGATGGAGCAACGATGGGTTTCGCTTCGCTCTACCCATCCTACGGTCTTTCTTACACACTCTTGCATCCTACGCCCCCCGGTAAAGCTCTCCCCCCTCACGCACGAATTGCAGCGCCTTTTCTTCCATGCCTGCGGCCAGCGCCTCCTGTTCGCCCAGGCCGGTTTCGGCGGCGAATTCGCGGACTTCGCGGGTGATCTTCATCGAGCAGAAATGCGGGCCGCACATCGAGCAGAAATGCGCGCGCCTTGCGCCTTCGGCGGGCAGCGTTTCGTCGTGGAAGGCGCGGGCCTTGTCCGGATCCAGGCCGAGGTTGAACTGGTCTTCCCAGCGGAACTCGAAACGCGCCCTCGAAAGCGCGTTGTCGCGGATCTGCGCGCCGGGGTGTCCCTTGGCGAGATCGGCGGCATGCGCGGCGAGCTTGTAGGTGATGATGCCTTCCTTCACATCGTTCTTGTCCGGCAGGCCGAGGTGTTCCTTCGGCGTGACGTAGCAGAGCATCGCGGTGCCGAACCAGCCGATCATCGCGGCGCCGATGCCGCTGCTGATGTGGTCGTAGCCCGGCGCGATGTCAGTGACGATCGGCCCCAGCGTGTAGAACGGCGCTTCCTTGCAGCATTCGAGTTGCAACTCGACGTTTTCCTTGATCATGTGCAGCGGCACATGGCCGGGGCCTTCGATCATCACCTGCACATCGTGCTTCCAGGCGATGTCGGTCAATTCGCCGAGCGTCCTCAATTCCGCGAGCTGCGCCTCGTCGTTGGCGTCGAACACCGAGCCGGGGCGCAGCCCGTCGCCGAGCGAGAAGGCGACATCGTAGGCTTTCATGATCGCGCAGATTTCCTCGAAATGCGTGTAGAGGAAACTTTCCCGGTGGTGCGCGAGACACCATTTCGCCATGATCGAGCCGCCGCGCGAGACGATGCCCGTCATCCGGGCGGCGGTCAGCGGGATATGGCGCAGCAGTACGCCGGCATGAATGGTGAAATAGTCGACGCCCTGTTCGGCCTGCTCGATCAGCGTATCGCGGAAGATTTCCCAACCGAGTTCCTCGGCCTTGCCGCCGACCTTTTCCAGCGCCTGATAGATCGGCACCGTGCCTATGGGCACGGGGCTGTTCCGGACGATCCACTCGCGCGTTTCGTGGATATTTTTTCCGGTCGACAAATCCATCACCGTATCGCCGCCCCAGCGGATCGCCCAGGTCATCTTTTCGACTTCTTCCTGGATCCCCGAACCGAGCGAGGAATTGCCGATATTCGCGTTGATCTTCGTGAGAAAGTTGCGGCCGATGATCATCGGCTCGGATTCCGGATGATTGATGTTCGCCGGAAGAATCGCGCGTCCACGGGCAATCTCGTCGCGCACGAATTCGGGCGTGATCTCCTCGGGAATCGTCGCGCCGAAACGCTCGCCGCGATGCTGGCGGCCCAGGATGGCGGCCATCCTCTTCCCCGTCTCCCCGCTGGCGTTCAGAGCCTCCAACCAGGCGCGGCGATTCAGGTTCTCGCGGATCGCGACGAATTCCATTTCCGGCGTCACGATGCCGCGCCGCGCGTAGTGCATCTGGGTCACGTTGCCGGAAAACCCGGCCCCGCTCCTGGCGCGGCGGGCAAGCCTTGAAAGGCCGGGAAAGCGCAGCTCATCGAGCGCGGCGTCTTCCGCGCGCAAGCGGCCATAATCCGAAGAAGGCGCGTTCATCTCCTCGCTGTCGCCGCGCTCTTCAATCCACGCCGCGCGCAGCGCCGGCAGCCCACGGCGGATGTCGATCGCCGCTTGCGGATCGGTATAGGGGCCGGAGCAGTCATAGACGAACACCGGCGGATTTTCCTCGCGCCCGCCCGAAGCGCTGAGTGTGTCGGACTGCCGTATCTCGCGCATCGGCACCCGCAAATCGGGCCGCGATCCGGCGACGTAAATCTTGCGCGAATTCGGCAGGGGCGCAATGGCATCGGCATCGACGCGCGCGTCCGAGGCGGTGAAAGGGGTGGGGGTCATGTCTTTTGGCTTGTTCATGTGGATGTCTCCTTGCTTCCGAAGCGCCAAGTTTATCCGGCACTTGGGGATTCGCCAAAAAGGCTTTGGGGCGCTTTGGGCTTTGAATTTCTAAATTTGATTAAATAATATTCAGCTACAGTAAAAAGTTTAAGAAAATAATTATTCAAACAAATTTAGAAAATCTCGCCAAAAAATCATCGCCTGGGCTTTGTCGTGCGGCGCGAAGCGCCGGGGGGCAAAACAAACGGCGCTCCGAAGAGCGCCGCTGTTCAATTCCCCTCCGTGGAGGGGTGCCCGAAGGGCGGGGTGGTTGAGTTTAAGGAGCCACCCGGAACGCCCCGCAATACCGGCCATTCCTCATCATCTCATCGGCATCCTTTCCATTCCCCGTGTACAACTCCGTTCCAAGGATCGGGCGGAGGTCGAGGCGCTCGACCAGTTTGTTCGTCATCGGGCCGGTTTGGCTCGCGGTCGAGAAGGGCAGGAAGATTTCGCCCAGCGGCATCCAGCCCTGGCCGTTGTTCTGATACCAGCCATAAACCGGATGACCGGCGACGGCAAAGATCTGTTGTCCTGCGGCGAGTTGCTGCGTCTGCTGCACCGTCAGTTTTGCCCATGTCCCCTTGATCGAGAGCGCAGACGGCGGGCAGGCGAGTTTCCCGTCACCCACCATGAAGCTTCCCTGCCTCGGCGTCAGCGCGTCGTCGGGACAGCCTGTTTCCGGCATCGGCGCCATGATCCATTCCGGCGCTTCCACCTGCCCTTCGAGGATCGCGATCCGGGTGCTGGTGCAAACGGGATCGACGCTGGCGCGGATTGTCCCGCCGGTGCTGCTTCCGGTCGGCCTGTTCATCGCCAGGTCGCCGTTCCTCGCTTCGAGCAGGGGCGCTCCGGGGACGATCGTGCCGATGTCCGCCATGCCGCTGTCGATGATCAACGCGCGTCCGGCGCGGCTTTCGAAGATTTCAAAGCAGGTGTTTTCGGCGCGCGGAGTCAGTATGTAGGGCACGTTGTCGATCCGGATTGTCACCGGCGCGCTTTCCGGACTTCCGCCGAGGCAGAAGGAAAGATTGCCCGAAGGCGCGGTGTAGTCGCCGCCTGCGGGCAGCGTGTCGCCGTCGGAAAAACTGCCGGACGGCTGCTGCGGTATTGGCCCAGCCGAAGGTGGAGTGACAGGCGGCTGCGGCTGCGCCGGAGCGGCGGTGACCTTCACCACGAGCTTGTTGGAGGCCAGGTCGGCAACGACGATCTCGAAGCTGTAGCCCGCGCTCAGGCTGGTGACGGAGTCCGGAGTCCCCGACAGCGTTCCCGCGCTGATGAGGGTGATCTCGTCGTTTTCCTTGAGCGTCGAGCCGCTGGCGACGTTGAGAGTGAATTTCGCGCCGTCGATGGAGGCCGTGCTGGCGTTCAGCAAGGTGCTTCCGGCGGTCGCGAGGCTGAGATCCAGCGTCGTCCCCGAAAACAGGACAAGGCTGTCGATGCCGGAGGGGAGGGTTCCCTGGAAGGAAAGGGTTCCGGCTTCGACGTCCAGGCGGCCGGAAAAGCCGGAGGCATTGCCGGACAGGATCAACTTCGCCGGGTCGGGATTCTCCTCGATCAGCATACCTGCGCCGCTGATGGTTCCGCTCAGGGTTTGATCCTGCGTTTGATTGAAATACAGCGTGTCGCCAATGCTGATCGCCCCTGCATAGACGCCGCCGGAACCCAGGCTGTTTTCGACGAACAGCGAGCCATCGCTGACCGTGGTGCCGCCGGTGTAGTCCGATGCGGCCTGGAGATATAAAGTGTAGGTGCCCGTCTTGGTGATGCCGCCAGCGCCGGTGAGCTTGCGGGAGAGGGAGCGCGCGGTGGCGGCAAGATCAAAGCTCGCCCCGCTCCCGCCCAGGCTGATGTCGGAATTCGTGTAGGAAATATTGCCTCCGGCAAGGTTGGCCCAGTTCGTATCCTTTAGCGTGCCGCCGTCGATCCTGAGTTGGCCCACGCTGACATCCGAGAGGTCCCCGTCGAAATTTCCGGTGCCGGTCAACAGCAGGGTTCCGATCGTCGCCTCGCCCGGGACCAGGTCGATGCTCGTCAGCGTGGTATCGGTGTTGCCGATGTCCAGCGTGCTCGCGTTAAAACTCAGCGCCCCGTCGTTTTTGGTCAGATTGATCGCCGGGGTGCTCAAGGTGGTGGCGCTGAAGCTCGCCTTGCCGCCGGAGGTTCCGGCGCCGTTGCTCACGCCGCTCTGCACGGACAGGCTGGTTGAGGCGGTGAGGGTGGCCGCGCCCAGGGAGGCGCTGCCGCCCGAGCCGCCGCTGCCGTTCGTACCGCTGAGGCCGTTCGCGCCGCTGGCGCCGCCTCTCACGGAAACAATCGTATAAGCAACGTTCCCGGCAAGCGTCAGGGCCGCTGCCCCGCCTCCGCCCCCGCCTCCGCCGGCGCCAGCAAGAGAGGGGGAAATGTTGCCGCCTGCGCCGCCTGGAATGCCGGCAGCGGGCTGACCGGGCATGCCGGACGTGCCGGGATTGAGTGGAGTATTCCCGGCGCCGCCGCCGCCGCCGTTGCCAACGCTGCCGTAGGCGCTGAGGCTGGCGTCGATGTGGCCACTGCCAGCTCCGCCGCCCGTGCCGCCGGCACTGGCGCTGCCGGTACCACCATTGCCGCCAGCGCTGGATCCGCCGCCGGCGCCGATGCCGCCGGCGCTGAGGCTGGCAGCCGCAGCGCCGCCTGCAAAGTTGCTGTCGGGCGATAAGCCTGCATAGCCGCCAGCGCCGCCGCTGCCTCCTCCTCCTGCCGTCGAGGCGCCGCTATCCCCAATGGCGCCCCCTGCGCCGCCGCCGCCGCCCTGGACATACAGGGGAGTTTGCGCAAAAGCCGGCGCCAGGCCCCAAAGGCCAAGAGCCAGGATCGCCAGGGCGCTGCCCAGGACGTGGGGAAATGATCGTTTCATGACAGGACTCCTTCAGGAAAAACCCGCCTCCGGAAAGGGAGAGGGTGGGAATGCCGAACCCGGAAAAACTTGCGCCTGCGCGCCGCAGGGATGACACGGAGTTAAATGTTTCCGTGGAATTTGCCTCAAAGAAAAAGATTACGCTTTTGTGGAAAAAGCCGCAATAGTGATTTCCATGAGTGCAGATTTTCTAAATCTGTTTAAATAATGTTAGGCTACAGTAAAAAGTTTAAGCAAGGAATTATTTAAACAGATTTAGAAAATTTAGCGAAAAAAAATCCACCCGGGCTTTGTCGTGCGGCGCTTCGCGCCGGAAATTAAAGCCCCCTTTTCAAAGAGGGTGCCCCGCAGGGGCGGGGGTTTGTTTCCCCGCGAGTCAAATCAAGCCCCCTTTTCAAAGGGGGTGCCCCGCAGGGGCGGGGGTTTGTAGGGGTTTTGCCTTCAAATCCGGCGCAGCCGGAAATCAGGCTTCAACCCCCAAACCCCCGACGGCTGCGCCGCCACCCCCTTTGGAAAGGGGGCTTTACAGTGCGGCGCTTTCGCGCCACCTCCCTCGAAGAGGGAGGCTTTAGCCGGGTCAATAATATTTACGGGCCGGATCAATAAGCAGTGGCATGGTGATCGAACACGCGCACACGATGGGCAATCTTGTCCTTCAACTCGCGGGTGGCCATGCGCATGTCGAACTCGGTTTGCAGATTCATCCAGAAACGCGGATCCATCCCGAAGAACAGTCCCAGGCGCAGGGCAGTATCTGCGGTAATCGGACGCGCACCATGCACCAGCTCGCTGATGCGGCTTGGGGAAACGTCGATGTCGGCCGCAAGTTGGCGAGCCGTGATGCCCATCGGCTTCATAAATTCCTCCAGCAGAATTTCGCCGGGGTGGATTTCGTCCAGCAATTCAGCCATGTTCAGCTCCTAGTGGTAGTCCACAATTTCGACCTGATGCGCACCGTCCTCTCGCCAGACAAAGCATACTCGCCACTGGTCGTTGATACGGATGCTATGTTGTCCCTTGCGGTCGCCTTTCAAGGCTTCGAGCTGGTTGCCAGGGGGAATCCTCAAACTGGCCAACCCGGTGGACGCATTCAGTTGCAGCAGCTTGCGCCGCGCCACCCGCTCGATGTTCCTGAACCGGGGTACCGCCTGGCTATGGAAAAGCGCCTCGGTATCGAGACATGCGAACGAGTAAATCATGGCCTATTCTGTTCTGCATTACGGAATCCGTCAAGCGAAAATATTGTCTGGAATTGCCAATCCAGCCGATGTTTCTCCTCTGTCTCCCGGCGCCTGGCGTCGTCAGCGTGCAGGATGGGTTGTGCGAAGCGAAGCGAAACCGATCCTGGATAATGGAAAGATTGATGGGCCGGATCAACAGGCTACAAGTTGCGTTTATTCGACCTGCGCCGGTTCGCGCGGGTGAACGCGGCGCTCTATTTCTGCTCGGGTCGGCAGGGTTTTCAGGTCGTAACTGGCTTGCATTGCAAGCCAGGAGGCAGCGTCGCCGCCGAAATAATGCGCGAGGCGTTCGGCAGTGTCTGCGCTGATGGCGCGGCGTTCCTTCACGATTTCATGGAGGCGTGTTGCCGGAACCGCCAGGGCAATGGAGAGGGCGTTTACGCTCATGCCGAGCGGCGCAAGGAAATCTTCACGCAGGATTTCACCGGGGTGCACAGCACGCATTCGATTGATCGGGCGGGTCATCAAAACTCCTTAGTGGTAATCAATGATTTCAACATCGGCGGGACCTTGATCTGTCCAGACAAAGCAGACGCGGAATTGTCCATTGACGCGGATACTCCATTGATCACTGCGATCTCCCGAGAGTTTTTCCAGGCGGTTTCCCGGAGGGGATCGCAGGAATTCCAGCGTTTGTGCCGTGTCGAGTTGGGTCAATTTGCGTTCGGCGACATCCTGGATAGCGCGCAACCGGCGGGGGCATTCACCTTCAAACAAGGCTTGGGTTTCCCTGCATTTGAATGATTGAATCATATGAGCGGCAGGATATTACGTTTTTCGTAATACGTCAAACAGAATTTCGCAGCCCCTACCACAACACGATTTTCCACCCCTCTTCCCCCTTGCGCAGGTTCAGGGTGGTGGTGTTCCTGTCGCCGTTGTCGAGGGTTTCTTCGACTTCGACGGCGGCAGTGTCTTCCTTCTGATTGACCGTTTTCACCTGTGCCGATCTCAGGCCGCCCTGCATCCTGAGTTCGGTGTGCCGTTGATAGAGCCTTTCCATCAGAAGCGGCTGCATGTAGCGCTTCTCGGCTTTTTTGACCCAGAGCATTTCGGTTGCGGCGGGGATGTTTCCGTCGATGAATTGCTTGTAATACTCCTGCACCACGGTCTTCGGCGGCGGGAAATCCTTCTCCGGAAGCGTTTTTTTCGACGGCAGGGAAAGGGTGGAAAGAAGCCCGACGATGAGTACGGCGATCAGGATGACGATCAGCGCGTAACCGTTCGGGGAGGAGGGGGAGGGGCGTGTGTCGCGGTTCATGATGGGCTCCGGGTTATTCGTCGAGGGCGTCGATCGGTACCATGCGTTGTTCGCTGAGTTTGTATTTGTCCTTTTCTTCCTTCAGCATCGCGCGCAGCACGAGGCCGCTGGAATCGTCGTCCATGCGCAGGATCAGGCGCAGCCAGGGCGAGTCGCCGGCATAGACGAAGGGCTGGGCGGCGTGGCCGAAGATTTCCTGGATGTTGGTGGCCGTCAGCGTTTTTTTCTGCCGCGCTTCGTCGAGTTGCCTGAGCTTGCTTTCATCGGCGTTGGGAATCAGGACGCCGAAGAGGAGCAGCGGGGAACGGTTGGCTTCGAGCATTTTCGCGCCGCTGCCGACCGAGAGCAGATCCTTCAATCCGGCAGCGGAATTGCCGGATTTTCCGCCGCTGCCGCCCTCGCCGCCTTCGGCGGCATCCTCGGCCCCGTAGCGGATGGCGCGCGGAATGGCGTTGATCGTCAGAAGTTCGCTGATCGTGGCGAATTTTCCGTCCCGGGTCAGTTTTTTTGCGTCCTCGATGGCGCTTGCCCAGAGCGCGGCCTGGCCTTCGTCGGCGCCGCCCATGGCCTGGAAGAGTTTGATCCATTCGTCGCGGCTGAGCATGTTGGCATCGGGCAGGAGTCCGGCTTCCTCGACGCGCACGCGGACGACGCCCAGGCGCAGGTTGACGAGGTGCTCGTCGGCGACGGGGAGCCAGAAACGTTCGGCCAGTTCCGGATAATTTTTTGCCGCGCGATGCAATTCAAATTGCTGTTGCGCAAATTGCATCGCGCCTTCGAGGGTGTAGCGCACTTGCAGGTTGTCTTTCTGGCGGACCAGGGTTTGCGCTTCGAGGCGCAGCGACACCGCCATCGCCCAGACGGTGGTGGTCATGAACAGCAGGATGGCCGACATGTAGATCAGGATGTATCCGCCCTCGGACAGGCTGGGGCATTTGGGGCGCGGGAAGGAAGAAGGAATCGGAATCATGGATTTCCCCGGCATCAGAAAATCTGCTTGGTGGTAAATACCAGCGGCGGAAGGGTGCCGCGCCGCATTTCCAGTTGCAGGCGCACGACGCGCGGCGGCGGCCGGTCGGCATCCCAGGCATCGGCCCAGTGCGCGGGAATGTCCTTTTTCGCATTGCCGGGATCGAGGTAGGAAAAGGCGCAGAGGGAAAGGCCATCGAGCAGGGTTTCCTGTACCACCGAGCGCAATTCCGGCGGCGCGCGCCGTTGCTGCGCACTGCTGCCGGATTGTTCCCCTTCACCCTGGGGAATGATCGCGCCGGCGACTGCCGTCAAGCCCTCGTGCACCAGCCGGATCTGGCCCGGTTCGCTGCCTTCGCAGCGGTAACGGACGCGGGTGGGTTTCCGGGCGTCGGGGCCAAAGAAAGTTTGTTGCGGCTCGAAGTCGAGTTCTTCCGAAGTGTTTTCGGTCAGGCGCGGCGCGCGGGTTTCCCATTCGCGGCGCAGGATGACGATGGCCGCGCGCAGGTCTTCCTGCTGCTTGAGGAAGGCGCGTGCGCGGTCGTAATAGTCGATGCCGATGCGCAATGTCATCGCGCCGGCAACGGCGGCCAGCGCGGCCAGCGTCATGGCTACGACCAGCTCGATCAGCGTGAATCCCCGGCGGCGGGAACGCGCAGGAGGAGGGCAGGGGCGCGGTTTCATGAGCGTGTTCCTCCCGAAGCGGAGGAGCTTCCTCCCGCAGCGCCCGCGTTCCCTCCGGCAGCGCCATCCTTGCTCCCTCCGCCTTCTTCGTCGTCGAGATCGTCCTGCAGGTTGGTGCTCTTGCTCAGGCGGTAGGCGGTGAGTTCATAGACGCGGCTGACGGTTTCCTCGTTGCCGCCCCAGTGCACGACGATGTGGATTTCATTGAGCGTCATCTCGCTTTTCAGGAGCTTGCGCTGCTCGCGGGTCAGGATCGGCACCGGATTGATTTCGATGCGGTAGGAATAGGCAACGCCGCCATAGACGTCCGGCGTGTCCGAGCTGGTTTCCTCGACCACGTCGTAGGTGGGGCTGGCCAGGATTTCGTCGAGCTTTGAATTCGCGAGGAGCATCGCGTTGTCGTATTCGAGCGCCCGCTGCGAGAGGCGAAGCGAGCCGGACATCGCGCTCAGTGCCATCGCGAAGCCGATGCCGACGAGCATCATCGCGACGACGACTTCCATCAGCGTGAAGCCGGATTGCGTGGAAATCCGGGCATGCGCCGGAGTTTTCGCCGGGGCCATCGTCAGTACGCTTCCTGTTCGGCTTCTTCCGCTTCGATCTGGCTCAGGGAGGCGGTTTCGATCTTGGCGGTGACGGCGCTGACGCGGTAGCGGAAAATGCCCTGCGTCGGCGTTTCGAGGTAGAACTCGGCATCGGTTGCGGTGCCGTCCGGGTAGAAGGAAAAAATATGGTCTTCGTCGTCGAAGTCGGTTTCCAGCCCGAAATGGGCGCCTGCGTCGCCGCGCTCGGCGAGCGGAATGCCGTCGAGCGAAAAATGATAGTCCTGCGGCAAATCGAGCAGTGTGATGCGGCCTCCGCCGCTTTTGGCGGCAAGCCGCCCTTCTTCGGTCAGCACCAGCAGGCGCTGGGTGCGGCCCGAAAAAACCGCGCGGGCGCGCGCCTTGGTCAATTGGTGTTCGAGATTGTGCACCCAGCGCATTTCCTGCACCCGCTCGCTGCCGCGAAAGAGGCTGGCGGAAACGACCGCGCTGGCAATGCCGATCAAGACCAGCACCACCAGCATTTCGATCAGCGTCACGCCGCGCGCGAGCGCCAATCGGGCCGTGGAGCGGAAAACCGGGCGGAGAACGGGCTGGCTATTCCCAGCTATTGATGTCGGCATTGTCGCCTTCGCCGCCTTCCTTGCCGTCGGCGCCGAGCGAACTCAAATCGTATTCGCCATGGTCACCGGGCGATTTGTAGACATAGGGGTTTTTCCACGGGTCCTTTTCCACCGGTTTCTGGAGGTAGGGCCCTTTCCATTTCTGCGCTTCCGAATCGTCATCGGGCTTTGCCCACAGCACATGCAGGCCCTGTTCGGTGGAAGGGTAGCGCCCGTAGTCGAGCCGGTAGAGATCGAGCGCCGTGCCGATCTGCTGGATTTGCACCTTTGCGGCCTTCTGCTCGGATTCGCCGACGTGGCGGAAGAGTTTCGGGCCGACGATGGCCGAGAGCAGCGCGATGATGATCATCACGATCAGCAGTTCGATGAGGGTGAATCCGCGCGAGAGAAAGCGGGAGCGGTGCGTGTTGCGTTTCATGAACGATCCTCTTTGAGGGAGAAATTTTTGAGTCACCCCAACCTGAAGCTTGGGAATTCCTGTAGGGGCGGCGTAGGGGCGGGTTTGAAACCCGCCCGTACCACCCGCCCCTACACAATGCGGGGCGCCTGTTACGCCATGTCTCGCTGACCCCGTCATGAATGGCAGGGATTGCGCTCGACAGGTGTTCAATAATACCCCGGAGGGACTACATCGGCATGTCGTTGATCGAAAAAATCGCCGCCAGCATGGAGACGACGATGAGGCCGATCAGCCCCCCCATCGTGACGATCATCACGGGCTCGAAGAGCGCGATCAGGTTGCGGGTCGCCTTCCGGATTTCGTTTTCGTACTGGTCGGCGACCTTGTTCAGCATCCGGTCGAGCGCCCCGGATTCCTCGCCGATTGCGGCGAACTGGCCGAGCATGCGCGGGAAGAAGGCATCGGCAAGCAATGGGCGGGCGACGCCCTTGCCTTCCTTGATGCCGCGTTGCAGCCGTTCCATCGCCTGCCCGAGTGGGATGCTGTCGGACAGGCCCTGCGCAATGCGCATCGCGGTCAGGATCGGCACGCCTCCGGTGAGCAGGGTGCCGACGGTGCGGCAAACGCGCGAGAGCTGCGCCTTGAGGATCAGCTTTCCCAGCAGCGGCAGCTTCAGTTGCAGGCGATGCCATTGCCCCTGGCCCGGCTCGGCGCGGGTGTAGCGGTGGAGGCCGAAGCCGAGGGCGATGAGCGCGCCAAGGATGATGAGGCCATATTTGCGCATGAAGTCGCCCAGCGCGATCAGGGCTGCCGCTGCCATCGGCAGGCTCTGGTGCATGTCGGTGAAGAGTTCGCCGAATTTCGGGATGACGACGACGATCAGCACGATGATGGCGACCGTGCCGAAGGTGAAGAGCACCAGCGGATAGATCGACGAGGTGATGAGGAAGCTGCGGAATTCGATGCTGCGTTCGTAGAATTCGACGAGCCGGGTCAGCACGACGGGCAGCACGCCGCCTTCCTCGCCGGCGCGGATCATGTTGACGTAGAGGCGCGGAAAGACTTCCGGGTAGCGGGAAAAGGCTTCGGCGAGCGGGTTTCCCTTTTCGACTTCGATGAAGATGCTTTGCACCACGGCCCGCATTCCTTCGTGCTCGGTGGCCATCGAGATGATGTGCAGCGCGCGGTCGAGCGGAAGGCCGGCATCGAGCAGCGTGGCAAGCTGCTCGGTGAATTCGAGCACCTCGCGGGTGCGGACGCGGGATTTTCCGAACAGGGCCATTACATTTCCTGCCTCGTCACGCGCGCCAGTTCTTCGAGCGTGGTGATGCCGGAGAGCGTTTTCGCCAGGCCGTCGCCGCGCATCGTGCGCACGCCTTCTTCGAGCGCGACGCGGCGCACTCCCTCGGCGGGGAGTTTCTTGATGATGGCTTCCTTGATCCCGGAGCTCATCGGCAGCATTTCGTAAATCCCCATCCGTCCGGAATAGCCGGTATTCGCGCATTGCGGGCAGCCACGGCCCCGGTACAGGCTTTGGCCGGAGGAGAGCGAAATGCCTTCTTCATGCAGGAAGATGCGTTCGGCCTCGGTCGGCTCCACCGGCTCGCGGCAGTGCGAGCAGATCATGCGCACCAGGCGCTGCGCGACGATGAGGATTACCGAAGAGGCGATCAGGTAGCTTTCGACTCCCATCTCCATCAGCCGGTGCGGAGCGCCGAAGGAGTCGTTGGTGTGCAGTGTGGAAAAGACGAGGTGGCCGGTGAGCGCGGATTGGATCGCGATTTCGGCGGTTTCGCGGTCGCGGATTTCGCCGATCATGATGATGTCCGGATCCTGGCGGACGATCGAGCGCAAGGCATTGGCGAAGGTGAGGTCGATCTGCGCCTTGGCCTGGATCTGGTTGACGCCCTCGATCTGGTATTCGACCGGATCCTCGACCGTGATGATCTTGTTCTGCGCGTTGTTGATGCGCGAGAGCGCGGCGTAGAGCGTGGTCGTCTTGCCGCTGCCGGTCGGGCCGGTGACGAGGATCATCCCGTGCGGTTCGTGAATCGCCTTGCGGAAGGTTTGCAGCACATGGTCTTCCATGCCCAGCGCGGCGATGTCCAGCAGGCCCGGCCCCTGGTCGAGCAGGCGGATCACCATGGATTCGCCGTAGACGGTGGGAATGGTCGAGACGCGCATGTCGATGCTGCGGCCTCCGATTTCCATCTTGATCCGCCCGTCCTGCGGCAGCCGCCGCTCGGCGATGTTCATCCGGGCGCGCAGTTTCAGGTGCGAGACTACCGGCAGGTACATCCGTCGCGGCGGCGATTCCATGTCGTAGAGCACGCCGTCGATGCGGTAGCGCACCTTGAAGCGGTCGCGGAAGATTTCCAGGTGAATGTCGGAGCCCCGGCTTTCCACGCCCTTGACGATCAGGTGCTGCACCAGCCGCACCACCGGCGCGTCTTCGGCCAGCGCCTTGAGCGCGTCGAGGTCGTCGTCGAGGCCGAGATCGCTGCCGGCGTCGAAACCCGCCTCGCCGATGATCTGCGCCAGCGCGCTGTCTCCGTTCGCCATATCGGAGGTGATCCGGTCGATGAACCCGGAAAGGCGGTCGCGCCGCAGCAGTTGGAGGGCCAGCGGGCGCTCGCAGAATTGCGCGAGGCTATCGACCGCGCCGAAGTCGACGGGCGGCGCGGCCAGCACATGCAGCCGCAGATCGTCCGGGATGACCAGCGGCAACAACCCATGTCCACGAATGAATTCGAGCGGAATGTTGGCGAGCAAGGCCGCGCCGGTGGGCAGGGCATCGCCCGCGAAACGGGAATATCCCGTCGCCTGCGCGTAATCGGCGAGCAGGGTTTCTTCCTGCGCGGGATCCGGCAGCGGGGAGGGAGAAAGGGAAGGCGATTCAGACATATTTACCGGGAGATCATGTGGTTGCGCGCGGCGTCGGGCAAAGGTTTTTTAGGCTGAAAATTCTAAATTTGAGTAATAATTCTGGTTTGTAAATCACTACTGTAGCGAAAGTAAATTTAACTTAATTTAGAAAACAAATTTCGGAAACAAAGGGATCAATCTCTACCATCTCAGTGGGAAACTTCCAGAGAAAGCGCGGCGGGCGCCGGGATGCCGTGGTAGCGGCAATACCAGCCGACGAAGCGCCGCAGGCCGGGTTCCAGCGGGGTATGCGGCACGGCGCCGAAATCGCGCTCCAGCGCGGAGGCATTGGCCAGCGTTTCCGGCACGTCGCCGTCCTGCATCGGCATTTCGTTGCGGATCGCGGTGCATCCGATGATTCTTTCCAGCGTGGCGATGAAATCGTTGACCAGGACGCTGTTCTGCCCGCCGACGTTGTATATCCGGCAAGGCGGCGCGCAGGGAGCAGGAGGGGCGTCGAGGATGCGCAGCACGCTCGTGACGACATCGCCGACATAGGTGAAGTCGCGGCGCATTTGGCCATGGTTGTAGATGTCGATCGGCTCGCCGGCGAGCATCGCGCGGGTGAATTTGTAGTAGGCCATGTCGGGGCGGCCCCAGGGGCCATAGACCGTGAAGAAACGCAGGCCGGTCGCCGGCAGGCCGTACAGGTGGCTGTAGCTGTGGGCCATCGCCTCGTTTGCCTTTTTCGTCGCGGCGTAGAGCGTGAGCGGCGCGTCGGTGCGATCCTCTTCGGAAAAGGGCAGCCGGACGTTTGCCCCGTAAACGCTGGAACTGCTGGCATAGACGAGATGCGGAACGCGAAGGCGGCGGCAGGTTTCGAGAATATTGGCAAAGCCCACCAGGTTCGACTGGACGTAGGCTTGCGGGTGCGTCAGCGAATAGCGCACGCCCGCCTGCGCCGCCAGATGCAGCACGGCATCGAAAGGCGTTTCGTCTTCCCGTTGCGCTGCGGTCAGTGTGTTTTCCAGCGCCGCCGCATCGGCGAGATCGACGCGAAAAAAACGGAATCCCGGCCGCATTCCCGGGCGGGCGGCAGCTTCTGCCTTGAGGAGCGAGAGCCTGGCTTCCTTCAGGGCGACCGGATAATAGTCGTTCAGGTTGTCCAGGACGACAACGGCATTCCCGCGCGCCAGAAGCGCCTGCGCGACATGCATGCCGATAAATCCGGCGCCGCCGGTCAATAACACCTTCATCGTAATCGTTACCGTGATTTTTCTGATGGATCCGGGGCGGCAGAACCTGTCTGGAAACAGCGCCGCCATTGAAAATCGGCCATTTTCGCATATTTGGCGAAACTGTTGAAACAGCCGATGGCAATGTGCACGAGCCCCGGCAGGCCGTCGAGCGCGCCCAGGCGGAAAAAATAGAATTTGATGAAGCGCAGGAGCGGGCTTGCGACGATCCGCGCCAGGCTTGCGCGCTTGCCTGCGGCCAGCGCCGCCTCTGCGGCCAGGCTCGTGTAGCGGTTCTGCTTTTCCAGATAGGCGGACAGCGTTTCCGCCGAATCGTGCAACAGGTCGCCGGAAAGCGTTCCGATGGCCTCTCCGGTCAGCACCTTTTCATGCACGGGATCGTCGGACCAGCGCGCCCGCCGGCGGTCGAAGAGGCGCAGGCTCCAATCCGGATAGCCTTCGCCGTGGCGCAGATAGCGGCCAAGGAAACGGTTGCGGCGCGCGAAGCGCCAGGCAGCGAATTTGGGAGTTTCGGCGGCGAAAAGGGCGCGGATCGAATGTGCCAGTTCCGGCGTGATCCGCTCGTCGGCATCGAGACACAGAACCCAGTCGTGCGCCGCCGCCGCGACGGCAATCTGTTTCTGCGGCCCGAAGCCGTGCCAGTCGCGTTGCAGCACACGCGCTCCGAAGCTTTCGGCAAGCGCCACGGTGTCGTCCGCGCTGCCCGAATCGACGACGACGATCTCGGCGGCGCACCCGGCCTCGCGCACGCTCTCAAGGCACTCCCCCAACTGCGTTGCCGCGTTCTTCGTGATCAGCACGACGGAAAGAGGAATCGGGGGCGGCGCTGCCGCGCCGGCAGAAGAAACGGGTGAGGAAGAAGGTGTCATGAATCTGCGCAGGTTTTTCCGCAAGGGGCGCGGGGCGGGAGGCGCCGTGGATGACGTTCCCGTTGTTCCGCAGGATCGCCAGTCTGGCCCAAAACGGTGGAAATATGCCATTCTATCTGCAACTCCTGTGACTGCCTTTGTACCCCGCTCATGTCTCGTGTAACTTCGCCCGCCTTGCCCGCTCCGCCTCAAAGGATTTTGCTGGTCAAGACCTCGTCGCTCGGCGATGTCGTCCATAACCTTCCGGTCGCCGCCGATCTCGCGCGGCATTTTCCCGGCGTGGCAATCGACTGGTGCGTGGAAGAAAATTTTGTCGACATTCCCCGCCTCTCCGGCGCGGTGCGCGAAACGATTCCCGTCGCGCTGCGCCGCTGGCGCCGCTCCCTGTATTCCCCGGACACCTGGCGCGAGATACGGGAATTGCGGCGCAGGCTGCAAGCAAACACATACGATGCAGTGCTCGACACCCAGGGGCTGATCAAGAGCGCCGTCCTCGCGCGCCTCGCGCCGGGGCTGCGCCTCGGCTACAGCCATGAAGCCGCGCGCGAACCGTGGGCGGCGCGTTTTTACGATGCCACTTTCACCCTGCCGAAAAACGTTCATGCCGTCGAGCGCAATCGCTGGCTGGCGGCGGCGGCCTTCGGCTACGAACCCGGCGATCCGCTCGACTACGGCATCGCGCCGCCGGCATCGTCTTTCCCGCCACCGCAGACGCCAGGGAGCGCCACTGCCGTCCTTTTCACCGCGACCAGCCGCGACGACAAACTCTGGCCGGAAGAACACTGGACGGCGCTTGGCCGCGCGCTTGCCGAAATTCCGCTCGCTTTCGTGTTGCCTTCGGGAAACCCGCGCGAACGCGAACGCGCCGAACGCCTGGCGCAGGCGCTTCCCGAGGCCGTGGCCCCGCCCCCGCTGAGGCTCTCCGAACTCGCGGCCCTTCTGGCGCAGGCGCGGCTGGTCATCGGCGTCGATACCGGCCTCACCCATCTGGCGGCGGCGCTGGCGGTGCCGACCATCGCGCTCTACACTGCCACGGATCCCGGCCTGACCGGCGTTTATGGCGTCGGTCCGCACCTCAACCTCGGCGGAAAAAATACCCCGCCGGAACCGGAAATTGTGCTCGCCGCAGCACGGAAAATGCTGGCGGAAAGCGGGTTGGAGGCCCGGTCCTGAGCCTCCGGAATTTGCATGTTTCCAAGGAAACATGCACAATGAACCTTGTAAAAATTTGCAATTTACAAGGAGCGATCCATGCAAAGCATAACCATTGAGCAGCTACGCGCCGCGAGCGATGCCGGCGGCGTGGCGGGCGTGACCCTGAAAGGACAGGGCGGGAGCTTCCTCGTGCAGATATTCACGCGCAGCGGTTCCGCCGCCTTGCTGGCGAAGGCGCGCAGCAGCGAGCCGCGCCGCTTCGGCAACCCCATCGCCGCCTTGAATGTCCTGCGCGGCGTGGGCATCACCGTCGGCCAGTTCGACGCCAGCGAGTGGAACCCGGACGAAAAGGAGGAGTCCCCCGGCAAGCGTGGCCGGGCCGAGGCGATGCGCAAGGCGCACCAGGCCGCCGCCTACTCGGAATGGCTGGCGGCCGAAATCCAGGACGCCATCGACGACCCCCGTCCCAGCATCCCGCACGATGAAGTCATGGCCGGAATGGAGGCCGACATTGCCGCGCTGACGACCGGCTGATCCGTGGCGAAGGCGAAAACTCCCTGCCGCATCGAGTGGCGGCCAGCGGCCCGCGAGGATCTGCGCGCCATCGTCCGATATATCGCCAGGGACAACCCCGTCAGGGCGCGCAGCTTCGGGCAGGAACTGCGCGACAGGACTCTGCTGCTTGCACAGTACCCGGAGCTTGGCCGCACCGGACGCCCCGGTTTGCCGGACACCGTGCGCGAACTGCTCGTTCATCGGAATTACATTGTTTTCTATCGCGTACTGCATGAAGCGCGCACCGTGGAAATCTTGCGAGTGAAACACGCTGCGCAGCAAATACCCTGAGCTTATGACACGCTTCTTCTACTCCCTTCTCTTCCATTCCGCGCAGCCGCTGATCTGGCTCCGGCTGCTCTGGCGCGCGCGGCGGCAACCGGCGTATCTCCGGCATCTCGGCGAGCGCTACGGCTTCCACAAAATAGCACCCCCAAAACCGCTTTTCTGGCTTCACGCGGTATCGGTCGGCGAAACACGGGCCGCGCATCCGCTGATCGCGGCGCTGCTTGCAGCGTATCCACGGCACGCGCTCCTGCTCACCCACATGACCCCGACCGGGCGCGAGGCCGGCGAGGCGATGATCCGGGAGATTGAAAACGAAGTGGAAGGCGCGGGCCAGCGTATTTTCCAGTCCTATCTGCCCTACGACCTGCCCGGCGCGACGGCGCGCTTCTTCGCGCATTTCCAGCCCGAACTCGGCCTGATCATGGAAACCGAAGTCTGGCCCAACCTGCTCGCGGCGGCGAAGAAACGCGGCATTCCGGTCTGCCTCGTCAATGCCCGGCTCTCGCCGCGTTCGCAAGGCGGCTACCGGCGCCTGGGCGCGCTGGCGCGCGATGCCTTCGCCCGCTTCGCCGCCGTTGCCGCGCAGACTGACGCGGACGCCGGACGGCTGGCCGCGCTTGGCGCGGAAAACGTGGAAGTCTGCGGCAACCTCAAATTCGACGCCGCGCCGCCGCAGGAACTGCTCGAACGTGGAAGGAAATGGCGGCGCGAATGGCACGAAACGCACCCGGAAGGAGCGTCGAAGCGCCTGATCTGGCTCGCGGCGAGCACCCGCGAAGGCGAGGAAGAAATCGTCCTCGACGCACTCCTCGCGCTGCCAATTCAGGAGCGCCCCTTGCTCCTTCTGGTTCCGCGCCATCCGCAGCGTTTCGCCGAAGCCGAAAAACGCGCCGCCGCGCGCGGACTCAAGGTGGCGCGGCGCAGCGCGGATACTCTTGCGCTTCAAATCGCCAGGCAATTTGCCGCCGCGCATGACCTCAAAGTAAAGCAGTACGGCGCGGGCAGCGCTCCGCCGCCGGAGACCGATGTCTGGCTCGGCGACAGCATGGGCGAAATGCCCGCCTACTACGCCTGCGCCGACTTCGCGCTGATCGGCGGCTCGCTGCTGCCCTTCGGCGGCCAAAACCTCATCGAAGCCGCCGCCTGCGCCTGCCCCGCGCTCGTCGGCGAACACACCTTCAATTTCGCCCAGGCCGCCGAAGACGCGATCCAAAGCGGCGCGGCCCGTCGGATTAGCCCCTCCGGAATCGAAGCCCTCCCGCAATCCCTGCTGCGCGCCATCCAGCCGCTCCTTTCCGACCCCGCCCAACGTGCCGCAATGAGCGCATCCGCCCTGATTTTCAGCGCCGCCCACCGTGGGGCTGCCCAGCGCATCCTCGCGTTGATCGGGAAACAAATCCCGGCCTCCGGACGGGATGATCGTGCTGTGAAACAGGAATGAGGAAGAGGAGCGATTTTCTAAATTTACTTAAATAATATTCCGCTACTGTAGCCGATTACAATTTAAAATTATTTAAACAAATTTAGAAAATTCAGGAGGGAATTCCCGTTCAAACTTCCCAGGTTCGGCACACTCCGGTGCTTTCCCGAAAATTCCACTATGAACATCCATGAATCGCCATCTTGCCCATTGGGGTTCAAAAAATGAACCAGACATAATAATTTCTGCGGAGACATACTTCCCATGGGCCAGAACTGGCATATCATCCTTTTTTCCCAGATCGACCGGAATCTTTTTTGCGATCCATCGTAGATGCCAATGACTACCAATCACAACCCCACCTCGAACGGTACTTCAAGCGAGACGCCTCCGGCCAGCCGCAGGCGCTCATTCGACATTGAGTCGATCCGGAAACTGGCTGAGGCTTTCGGCGGGCAGTGCCTGTCGGAAAAATACACCAGGGTTCATCAAAAGCTCATCTGGCAATGCAGGAAAGGGCATATCTGGGAAGCGGATTCGAGTCAGATCCTGCGCGGGCGTTGGTGCGCCAAATGCAGAATGGAGCGCCTCTGGGAGGGACGGCTGGAAAAACTTCGCGCGGCGGCGAAAGCGAAAGGAGGGGAATGCCTGACTACCGAATACACCGGATACCGTGGCAGGCTGCTATGGCGCTGTGGCAAGGGCCACATCTGGCAGGCGCGGTCCGACGGGGTTTTGGGGCGTTCCTGGTGCCCGATCTGCGGGAATGAGAAAAAAAGAACTCCTCTTTCGGAGTTGCAGGCACTGGCAAAACAACGGGGTGGAAAATGCCTGACGACGGAATATGTCGGCATGAGTCACAAGATGCTCTGGCAATGCGGGGAGGGGCATCTCTGGAGGACATCGGGAAACAAGGTTCAACGCGGCAGTTGGTGCCCTGCCTGCGTGCACCAGAGTCTCCGCCTGACGATCGAATCGATGCAGGAAATTGCGCGGTCGCGAGGGGGATTTTGCCTGTCGACGAAATATATCAAGAGCTCTTCAAAACTGAACTGGCAATGCGCCCACGGCCATGTGTGGAGCGCTGCGCCAGGCCATGTCAAGTCGGGGCAGTGGTGCCCCACCTGCGCGCGTCGTACCCACATCAACCGCACGATCGAGGATATGCAAAAGCTGGCGCATGAGCGCGGGGGGCGCTGCCTGTCGAAGGAATACCTCGGAACCGTTCATAAACTGAGTTGGCAGTGCAAGCTCGGCCATGTCTGGAAGACGACCCCGGCAATCGTGATGCGGGGCTCATGGTGTCCCGAGTGCTATTACCTGAATATGTGCTTGAGCGACAAGGCGCGCGAAAAATATCTCCGCGCCGGAAGCCTGGAGAAGGCAAAGCGGAAGCCGAAGCGGGATTAGGACGAGAGCATCTGCTCGATCAACTGGCGCACGGTGTTCGGGTTGAAAGGCTTGTCGCAGATCGCCGAGACGCCCGCCTGTTCGATGGCCGCCAGGCGGCTGCCGTCCTGTTCGCTGGTGATCATCAGGATCGGCACCGAAGCCTGCCAGCTCTGGGTGCGGATGTATTGGGTCAGTGCCTTGCCGTCCATTTCCGGCATGTTGTAGTCGGTTAGAACCAGATCGAACATGGTTTCGCCGAGGATTGCCACGGCCTCGGTTCCGTCCTTTGCTTCGACGCAGTTTTCGATGCCCAGATTCTTCAGGACGCGACGAATGAATTTGCGGGCATTGGGGCTGTCGTCGACCAGCAATACTTTCAGGTTTTCGAGGTCGATGTTGGCGGAAATCGGTTCTCCCGGCTCCAGATAATCGAGAACGCCGCGCAGGGCGCGCTCCAGTTGCTGTTCGTTGAAAGGCTTTGGAAGGATGATGCAGGCGCCGGATTGACGGATCGGGTCGAGCATCTGCGGCCGGGTTTCGCTCGAAATCAGGATGAACGGAATATCCGGATCCTCTCCGGCGCGCAGGGCGCAAACGAGATCGGTGCCGTTCATGTCCGGCAGGTAGAGGGCGCTGACGATGCAATTGGGCGATATGGTGCGGATCTGGAGCAGGGCTTCCTCTCCGTTGCGGGCCACGGCGATCCGGACGACGCCCGCATCGCGCAGCATTTGCTCGATGAGCCGCTCCTGGACTCTCGAAGGTTCGACCAACAGAACCGACAGACTGTTAAAAAACGTTGCCATACATTCTCCGTTGCATTGCCTGGATCCGAAAACTGCTCTTCATTTTGTGGGGAGAGCGGAACACCAAAACCCTGAAATTGTGTTGTTTTTACCAATATTCTTTACATTATATTCGTCCCGTCACACTCGTAAGCTCTTTTAAATAAAAGATTTTGTGGCAATGTGGCATGATATTCCGGTTGCTTATTTGTAAAACTTCTGGGAAACAGGTGCAATGAATAAAGTGCGTTCCATCGTTCCTCTTGTCGCCGTACATGCTAAAACTACCATGAACGGAGGCGAAGTGCAGCCGGACAAGGAGGCGCCGGAAAACATGGAAATTGCTGCTGCGGCGGTGGAGCAATCCGAACCCGCCAACCTTGCGGCGAAGCAGAATATGGCGTTTCCGCCCCAGCCCCAGCCACATTCCGAGACTTCGGTTTATCTCGAATTCTTTGGACTGCGCGAAGCTCCCTTTCGCCTGACGCCGCATACCGATTTCTTCTTTCCCGGCGCGAATCGCAGTTCGATTCTGGACGCGCTGGTTTATGCCGTCACCCTGGATGAAGGCATCGTGAAGGTCAGCGGAGAGGTCGGCAGCGGCAAGACGATGTTGTGCCGCATGCTTCTGGAAAAACTGCCGCCGGAAGTCATCAGCGTCTATCTTCCCCATCCGTCGCTGTCGCGGGACGAGGTATTTTTTTCGCTCGTCGCGGAGCTCGGGCTGGACGGGCATGACACACGCAATCCGGCGCTTATGCTTCGAGCATTGCAGAAATACCTGTTGAAATGCTACAGCGAGGGGAAAAGAGTCGTCATCCTGATCGACGAGGCCCATGCAATGCCGGGTACGACACTCGAAGATATCCGCTTGCTTTCCAATCTCGAATCGGACCGGCACAAACTTGCGCATATCGTGCTTTTCGGCCAGCCGGAACTGGATACCCTGCTGGCGCAAAGACATATGCGGCCCCTGCGGGAAAGAATTACCCACAACTTTGCGTTGGGAGCCGTATGCGGCGAGGAAATCGGCCGCTATCTCGAATTCCGCCTGCGCATCGCCGGCTATCAGGGGTTGCCGGTATTTACCCCGGCGGCGTTGCGGCTCATCCATTCCGCTTCGGAAGGATTGCTGCGCCGGGTCAACATCATTGCCGACAAAACCTTGCTTGCCGCGTTTGCGCAGGGTGTGCGCAGCGTTGACGCGCGCCTGGTCAGGCGCGCGATCCGCGATGCCGAATTCCTGCCCCTGCGCGCGCAGTCCTTCTTCCGCCGTCATTGGACCTGGCTGGCAGGGGCCGGCGCGTGCGCGGCGCTCGCTGCAGGCGTGGGCTTCCTTGCTGCCGGCGGAAATCCCTTCATGCCGCATTCCGTTGCGCCTTCCGTCCCGCCCGTTGTGCAGACTGCGACGGAAAATCTTCCTCCGGCTCCGGCATCTGCCGATTCTTCGATGCCTGCGGCTTCATTGCCGGAAAATCCCGCAACTTCCTTGCCGGCTCCCGCCGCTCCGGCAGACGAGGCGCAGATCGATCCGGAGTTGTTGCAAGGGCTTGGGCCGCGCACCTCGGAATTGCTGCGGCAGAGCCAGGCATGGCTGCGCGATGCGCCCTCATCCCGTTACTTCCTGCAGATCGAGCGCAAGGACATCAATCGAGGCAACGACATCGAGCGCTCGCTCACCGAAATGGCGAACCTGTCCTTCGACCAGACCCTGTTGCGCGTCTATCGCTCCCATCTTTCGGGGCGGGATCGCGTCGGGATCATTTATGGCGACTACCCGTCGCGCGAAGCGGCATTGGCGGCAATTGAGACGCTTCCGCCAGAAATCCGGGCGCGGGAACCCTATCCCCGCACGGTAGAGATGCTGCGTTAGGGAAGCCCTGAACAACCTGCCATTTTTCGGCTTTTGAGATAAATAAAACCGTAGCCGGTTACAGGGAATGCGGCGGGTTCGTTTTTTCCCCTCAAAAATCCGTTTTCGAGGCGGGTTTTCCCGCTTTTTCGGCCCATTGCCCGTACCGCTGCCGTGATCTCTTCTCGTTCCTGCAGCCGCCGCTGACACGGCTCCACCTGCTTCCTCCCTTCAAGAAATACTTCCCGGCGGGCCTTCTTCCTCCTGGGCCACGTATTCCGCGTCCGAAAAATTGCTGCAATGCAGCATATAATGAAAGCTTAATAAAATTTTTTATCCCTTGTGGAAGAACAAGTGTCCGACTCCATTTTCATCATCCAATCCGGTCTGGCAGAAGGAAGGCGCAAGAGTCGCCTGCCCGGTCTGCTGGACATCATGCAGAGCGCCAGCGGGCTGGTGCTTGCGCTGTTCATGTGGGGGCACATGTTTTTCGTGGCCTCCATTCTTCTTCCGCAGGGCGAGACGATCATGTGGATCGTGACCCGGTTTTTCGAGGGTTATTTTTTCTTCGGCAGGAGCATTCATTGGCTGGTGTCCTGCGTCGCCGCCTTTGTGGCGCTGGTCTTCGTCACCCACGCGCTGCTGGCGGTGCGCAAGTTCCCTGCCGGCTACCGGCAATTCCGCGCGATACGCTCCCATACCAGGGCAATGCGGCACGAAGATTCCACCCTCTGGATATGGCAGGTCTATACCGGCTTTCTCCTTTTCTTCCTGGCTTCGGCGCATCTGTACCAGATGATGATCTGGCCGCAGAACATCGGCCCCTACGCTTCTTCGGACCGCGTCTGGAGCGACGGGTTGTGGCCGTTCTATTTGGCGATGTTGCTCGCGGTCGAGTTGCACGCCGGCATCGGACTGTATCGCCTGGCGGTGAAATGGGATCTGCTGCCGGCTTCCCGCGTTTTCCTGAAAAGGCTGAAATGGGCGCTGACCGCGTTTTTCCTGATCCTGGGGCTGGCGACCCTGGGCGCGTACATGAAAATCGGCTACGAGCACCGTTACCAGGTGGGCGAGCGCTATACCCCGGAAACGCTGCCTGACTGGCTCCTGCGCCTTGCGCCTGCGGAAGATTTCCAGGAACTGCGCCGGATGCGGACAATCCCTGCGGAGGAGGCGCGATGAAAATTCTCATGACCGACGTGCTCGTCATCGGCGGCGGGCTGGCCGGATTGCGGGCCGCGATCGGCGCGAAACGGCGCGGGCATCACGTCCTCGTCCTTTCGCTGGTTCCTCCGAAACGTTCGCATTCGGCGGCGGCGCAGGGCGGGATGCAGGCTTCGCTCGCCAATGTGATTCGCGGGCAGGGCGATTGCGAGGATACGCATTTCGAGGATACCGTGCGCGGCAGCGACTGGGGCGCGGATCAGATCGTCGCGCGGATGTTCGTCAACACCGCTCCCAAGGCAGTGCGCGAACTCGCGGCCTGGGGAACGCCATGGAGCCGGGTGCGTCGAGGCGCGCACGAGGTCATCATCAACGCCGAAAAGGTCACCCTCACCGAACGCGACGAAGCGCATGGGCTGATCGCGCAACGCGATTTTGGCGGCACGAAGAAATGGCGCACCTGCCATGTGTCGGACGGAACCGGGCACGCCATGATGTTTACGATGAGCGACCAGCTCATCAGGCACGATATCGAGGTGCTGGAACGCACCGAAGCCCTTGCCCTGATCCACGACGGCGAACGCTGTTACGGCGCGGTCGTCCGCAATCTCGTCAGCGGGGAAATCTTCGCCTGCATGGCAAAAGCGACGATGATCGCCACCGGCGGCGCGGGACGCCTTTATCGCGTCACCACCAACGCCGTCATCTGCGAAGGCATGGGGCACGCGCTGGCGCTGGAAACGGGCATCGCGCCGCTCGGCAACATGGAAGCCGTGCAATTCCACCCCACCGGAATCTTTCCGGCGGGCATCCTCGTCACCGAGGGCTGCCGGGGCGATGGCGGCCTGTTGCGCGACGTGGACGGGCATCGCTTCATGCCCGACTACGAGCCGGAAAAGAAGGATCTCGCCTCGCGCGACGTCGTTTCCCGCCGGATGGAGCAACATATCCGCAGCGGAAAGGGCGTTCCCTCGCGCTTCGGGGAACATCTCTGGCTCGACATCACCCTGCTCGGCGCGCACCACATCGGGCCGAAGCTGCGCGAAGTCAAGGAAATCTGCGAAACCTTCCTGGGCATCGACCCGGTTCACCACTGGATTCCGGTGCGTCCGGCGCAGCATTACACGATGGGCGGGGTTCGCACGAACCACACCGGCGAATCGCCCTGGCTCAAAGGGCTGTTCGCGGCGGGCGAGGCCGCCTGCTGGGACTTGCACGGCTTCAACCGGCTCGGCGGCAACTCCGTGGCCGAAACCGTGGTTGCGGGCATGATCGTCGGCGAATTCATCGCCGACTTCTGCGACAACCCCGCCAATACCGTCGCCCAGCCGGTCAAGCTCGCGCAGGAATTCATCCGGCGCGAAAAGGACAAGCTGGAAAAGCTGCTGAATCAACCCGGCAAGGAAAACCCCTTCCGCCTGTGCACCGAAATGCAGGAGATCATGACCCGTTGCGTCGGCATCTTCCGCAGCGCCAACGGCCTCCAGGAAGGGATATGCGGGCTCCAGCGCCTTTTACAGAGAAGCCGCAGTCTCGGGATCAGCGGCAAGAGCCGAGGCAGCAATCCGGAACTCGTCGCCGCCTACCGGCTCCGGCGGATGCTGAAGCTCGCCCTCACCATCGCGCATGGCGCCCTTCAGCGCACCGAAAGCCGGGGCGCGCACTTCCGCGAGGATTTCACGCGGCGGGACGACCGCAACTGGCTCAAGCGAACCCTGGCCTTCTGGCCGAGCGATCCGGAAACGCTCCTGCCCCGCCTCGAATACGAGCCGATCGACATCAAGGCGATGGAGTTGCCGCCGGGCTGGCGCGGCTACGGCGCGAAGGACTATATCGCCCATCCGGACACCACCGAACGCCAGTTCGAGATCGAGCAAATCAAGTCGCAAACGGAACACTGCGACCGTTTCGCCCAGCAGGAAGCCCTGATGCCCTATACCGCCTGTCTGCCCGAAAGCCTGCGCGGGAAAAACGAGCGCCTGGACGAGCCTCTGGAGAGCGCCCAATGAGCCAACGGCAAATTACCCTGAAAATCCTGCGCTACAACCCGCAGGAGGCCGGTTCCGAACCGCGCCTGCAAAGCTATTCCCTGGAAACGGCCGAGGCGATGACCCTCTTCATCGCCCTGAACGAAATCCGCGAACACCAGGACCCGACCCTCCAATTCGATTTCGTCTGCCGCGCCGGAATTTGCGGCAGCTGCGCGATGATGGTCAATGGACGCCCCCGGCTCGCCTGCCGCACCCTCGTTGCCGAACTGCCGGACACGGTCGTTCTCGCCCCGCTTCCCTTCTTCGAACTGATCGGCGACCTCTCCGTCAACACCGGGAAATGGATGCGCGGCATGAGCGAGCGCCTGCATACCTGGCTGCATACGATGGAGGAATCCCCCGACATCTGCCGGATCGAGGAACGCATGGAGCCGGAAGACGCCGAAGCCGTCTACGAGATGGACCGCTGCATCGAATGCGGTTGCTGCGTCGCCGCCTGCGGGACGGCCCGGATGCGCCAGGATTTCGTCGGCGCGGTCGGCTTCGGCAAGATCGCCCGCTTCCGCCTCGACCCGCGCGACATCCGCACCGATGCCGATTACTACGAACTGATCGGCGACGACACCGGCGTATTCGGCTGCATGTCGCTGCTCGCCTGCCACGATGTCTGTCCCAAATCCCTCCCCCTGCAAAACCAGATCGCCTTCCTGCGCCGGAAGATGGCGCAGGTTTCGATACGGCGTGAGTAAACACCCCGGCGCGGAGCGCCGGAAATCAAAGCCCCCTTTTGAAAGGGGGTGGCAGCGAAGCTGACGGGGGTTTGGTTTTTCAGTTGCGGAGGGGGGAATGATGGGTTTCGCTTCGCCCTACCCATCCTGCATAATTGGAGTATTTATGGGCCGGATCAATAAGACCCACTCAGCCCCACTCCCGGCGTCAATCCCTGCCAATCCTCTCCACTCCCCCGAGCCACGGGCGTAGCGCGTCGGGGATGGCGATGCTGCCGTCGGCTTGCTGGTGGTTTTCCAGGATCGCGACGAGGGTTCGCCCTACCGCGAGGCCGGAGCCGTTCAGGGTGTGGGCGAGTTCCGGTCTGGCGGCTTTCTCGCGCCGGAATCGCGCCTGCATTCGCCGCGCCTGGAAGTCGGTGAAATTCGAGCAGGAGGAAATTTCGCGGTAGGTGTTCTGCGCCGGCAGCCAGACTTCCAGATCGTAGGTCTTTGCGGCGGAAAAGCCCATGTCGCCGGTGCATAGCGCGATGCGGCGGTAGGGGAGTTCGAGCCGTTCGAGGATCGTTTCGGCGTGGCGCGTCAGCGCCTCGTGCGCGTCCCAGGAATCTTCGGGAGCGACGACCTGCACGAGTTCCACCTTGTCGAATTGATGCTGGCGGATCATGCCGCGCGTGTCCTTGCCGTAGGCGCCGGCTTCGGAGCGGAAGCACGGGGTATGGCAGACGAATTTGAGCGGCAGTTGCGCGATGTCCAGGATTTCGTCGCGCACGAGGTTGGTGACCGGCACTTCGGCGGTCGGGATCAGGTAGAGCGGGTCGGCCTCAAGGCGCGGCACCTTGAAGAGATCGGCCTCGAATTTCGGCAGTTGCCCGGTGCCGAAAAGGCTGGCGGCGTTGACCAGATAGGGGGCGTAGATTTCGGTGTAACCGTGTTCGGTGGTGTGGATGTCGAGCATGAATTGCGCCAGCGCCCGGTGCAGCCGCGCCACTGGCCCCTTGAGGACACAAAAGCGCGCGCCGGAGATTTTCGCGGCGGCGGCGAAGTCGATCTGCCGGAGTTGTTCGCCAAGCTCGACGTGATCCCTGGGCGCGAAATCGAAGGCGCGCGGGGCGCCCCAACGCCGGATTTCGGCGTTGTCGTTTTCGTCCTTGCCGACGGGGACGCTTTCGTGCGGCAGGTTGGGCAGCGCCGAGACGATGGCTTCGATCTGCGGCAGCAGCGCGGCCAGCCGCGTTTCGCTCGCTTCCAGTTCGCCCTTCAGTTGGGCAACCTGATTCAGCACCGCGTCGGCATTTTCTCCCTTCGCCTTGAGAACGCCGATCTGCTTTGAAAGGGCGTTTCGTTGCGCCTGCAATTCCTGCGTGCGCGTCTGCAATTCCTTGCGCTCGTTTTCGAGACGCTGGAACGGGGAAAAATCGTAGGCCGCGAAATCGCCGCCGCGCGTGGCGAGAAGGGCGGCAACGGTGTCGAGCTGGTTGCGCAGCAGTTGAATATCAAGCATGGGGGGTCAATCCTTTTTTTTGGAAGAAGGTGGTTCAGAAGGTGCTTTGCGCGCCGCCTTGTCGAGGGCGCGCAGGTGGGCGAGTTTTTCCGCGATTTTCGCTTCCAGCCCGCGGTCGGTGGGGCGGTACCAGGAAACCGCCGGCATTTCGTCCGGGAAATAGCTTTCACCGGCGGCGTAGGCTTCGGCCTCGTCGTGCGCGTAGCGGTAATCCTTGCCGAAGCCCATTTCCTTCATCAGGCGGGTTGGCGCGTTGCGCAGGTGCAGCGGCACCGGGCGCGAGGCGTCGCGGGAGATGAAGGAGCGCGCGGCGCTGTAGGCGAGATACGCGGAATTCGACTTGGCGGCAACCGCGAGATAAAGCACGGCGGTCGCGAGCGCCAGTTCGCCTTCCGGCGAGCCGAGGCGTTCGTAGGTGAGCGCCGCGCTCTGCACGATGTCGAAGGCGCGCGGGTCGGCCAGGCCGATGTCTTCCCAGGCCATGCGCACGATGCGGCGGGCAAGGTAGCGCGGATCGGCGCCGCCGTCGAGCATCCGGCAGAACCAGTACAGCGCGGCGTCCGGGTCGGAACCGCGCACCGATTTGTGCAGCGCCGAAATCTGGTCGTAGAAGGCGTCTCCGCCCTTGTCGAAACGGCGCAACTGTTGCGCCAGCGTGGCCTCGACGAAAGCGCCGTCGATCCGTTCGAGATTTGCCACATCCGCCGCGGTGCGGATTTGTTCGATCAGGTTCAAGAGCCGCCGCGCGTCGCCATCGGCAACGCCGATCAGCCGTTCGCGGGCGTTGTCCTCGACTTCGAGACCGGAGAGGATGCGCTCCCGCACACGCGCGAAAAGCTGTTCCATTTCCTCTTCCGAGAGCGGCGTCAGCACATAGACGGCAGCGCGGGAGAGCAACGCGGAATTGACTTCAAAGGAAGGGTTTTCGGTCGTCGCGCCGACGAAGGTGAACAAGCCGGATTCGACGAAGGGCAAAAAGGCGTCCTGCTGCGCCTTGTTGAAGCGGTGCACTTCGTCGACGAAGAGGATCGTGCGACGGTCGAGCGCGCGGTTGGTTTCGGCGCGGGCAATCGCGTCGCGGATTTCCTTGACGCCGGAAAGCACGGCGGAAAGCGCGATGAAATCGGCGTCGAACGCGCCGGCCATCAAGCGCGCCAGCGTCGTCTTGCCGACGCCGGGCGGCCCCCAGAAAATCATCGAATGCGGCTGATGCGCTTCAAAGGCCAGGCGCAGCGGCTTGCCCGGCCCGAGCAAATGCGCCTGCCCGATCACTTCGTCGAGCGTTCTTGGCCGCAACGCCTCGGCAAGCGGCGCGTAGGGCGCGGCTTGCCGGGCTGCGCCGCCCGGTGTGGAAGCATCGGGCAATGAAGAGGGAAAAGCGGGGAACAACTCGCCGCTTGCGGTTTTCTTAGTCACCGATCACATCCGCGCCCTCCGGGGGCGTGAAGTTGAACAGCGAGGCGGGCAGCGCCGGATTGCGCTCGATTGCGGAAAACGAAACCCGGGTCATCTGGCCGAAGGCGTCGAAGAGTTCCATGGCCCGGATTTCGTCGCCGAAGAAACCGATGCGCAATTTCTCGAAACCGCTTTCCGGATTCTTGGGCACGGCTTCGAGCCAATCCATGCCGTCTGCGGACGAGGCGCCCTGAGTGCCCAAAACGCGCAGGGTGAAATTTTTTTCCAGTTCGCCGCTGCCGGCAGTGCCGGTGAGCACCGCAGCGGGCGAAGAGCCGAGCGCGGCGTCGACCTTCTTCACCGTGACCTGGCGCAGATCGGGGTCATAGGCCCAAACCTTGAGGCCATCGCCGACGATCAGTTGCGGCCAGGGTTTGTCGATTTGCCAGCGGAATTTTCCGGGGCGCGAAATCGCCATGCTGCCGGAGGAAAATTGCGGTTTCTTGCCGCCCCCGGCGGTGACGACCTGCTCGAAGTTGGCGCGCACCGTCTTGTCGGCGGCAAAGCGGCGCAGCTTTTCCAGCGCGTCGGCATGGGCGGCGGAAGCCCAGAGAAAGCTGGAAAGCAGGAACAGGCACGACAGATTGCGAAAGATCATCCTCATTCTTCTCTCTCCCTGATCAATACTTCGCGCCCGCCGCGCCCGTCCATTGCCGAGACGATGCCGGCCTTTTCCATGGTTTCGATCAAGCGCGCGGAGCGGTTGTAGCCGATGCGCAGATGGCGTTGCACGAGCGAAATCGAAGCGCGGCGGCTCTTGACGACGACTTCGACGGCCTGATCGTAGAGCGGATCGTTTTCCCCGTCCGCGCTTCCGCCGCCGTTGCCGATGCTGCCGCCGTCCTCTTCCTGATCCGGATCCTGCAACACCTCCGCGACATAATCCGGCGGCGCGATTTTCTTCAGGTATTCGCTGACCTGATGCACTTCCTCATCGGCGACGAAAGCGCCGTGTACCCGCGTGGGGTAGCCGGTGCCCGGCGCCAGGTAGAGCATGTCGCCCTGGCCGAGCAGCGCCTCCGCGCCCATCTGGTCGAGAATCGTGCGCGAGTCGATTTTGGAAGAGACCTGGAACGAAATGCGCGTCGGGATATTGGCCTTGATCAGGCCGGTGATGACATCGACCGAGGGACGCTGCGTCGCCAGGATCAGATGAATGCCCGCCGCCCGCGCCTTTTGCGCCAGGCGCGCGATCAACTGCTCGATCTTCTTGCCGATCACCATCATCAGGTCGGCCAGTTCGTCGATGACGACGACGATATAGGGCAACGCGGAAAGCGGTTCCGGCGATTCGGGGACGAGCGGGAAAGGATTGGGGATTTTCGTTCCCTGTTTTTCCGCTTCCCGGATTTTCGCGTTGAATCCGGCCAGGTTGCGCACGCCGAGCGCGCTCATCAATTTATAGCGCCTGTCCATTTCGCCGACGCACCAGTTGAGCGCGTTCGCGGCCTGCTTCATATCCGTGACCACCGGCGTCAGCAGGTGCGGAATGCCCTCGTAGACCGAGAGTTCGAGCATCTTCGGATCGACCAGGATCAGCCGCACTTCCTGCGGCGCCGATTTATAGACCAGCGACAGGATCATCGCGTTGATGCCGACCGACTTTCCGGAACCCGTCGTTCCGGCGACGAGCAGATGCGGCATCTTCGTCAGATCGACGACCACCGGCAGGCCGCCGATATCCTTGCCCAGGGTCAGGGTCAGCGGCGAGTGCATATCGTTGTAGGCCGGGCTGTTGATGATTTCGATCAGCCGCACCGTCTGCCGTTTCGGGTTCGGCAATTCGAGCGCCATGCACGACTTTCCGGGCACGGTTTCGACCACGCGCACCGAAACCAGCGACAGCGCGCGCGCCAGATCCTTGGCCAGATTGACGATCTGCGCCCCCTTGACGCCGGTGGCTGGCTCGATTTCGTAGCGCGTCACCACCGGGCCAGGATACGCGGCCAGCACCCGCACCGTCACGCCGAAATCGGCGAGCTTGCGCTCGATCAGGCGCGAAGTGAATTCAAGCGTATCCGCCCCCGGCAAATTGCTTTGCTCCGGGGCCGGGGAAAGCAGGCGCAAGGGCGGAAGCAGGCCGCCTTCGACCGCTTCGGGAAAGAGCGGCGGCTGCGCTTCGCGCGCGATCCGCTTCCCGATTTTCGGCGAGGGCGGCAACTCCGGCGGCGTTTCGATGATGATCGGCGCGTAATGCTCGATCCGGCTTTTCTCTTCCTCGACAAAAGCCTCGCGCAATTCGGCCTCTTCGCGCCCGAGGCGGCGGTCGCGCCAGTATTCGATCAGGTTCCGGATTCCCCGCCACGAAGCTTCGAGCAGCGCGCCGACGCGCTCGCAGGCGCTCAACCACGAAATCCCGCTGAAAAGGCTCCAACTCAACCCGATCAGCGCCAGCAGCGCCAGCGTCGCGCCGGTAAAGCCGAGGTGACGCACCGCCAGCGCGCCGACCTCGATCCCGATCACCCCGCCTGCCTCCTGCGGCAGCGGGATCGGCATCGAATAAAAACGCAGGTTTTCGAGCGCGCAGGACGCGACCAGCAAAACGGCGAAACCGGGATAGAGAAGATAGACCGGCCTTTGCGCGGCGGCTTCGGCATTGTCGAGCCGGCGATAACCGCGCCAGACGATGACGACGCAAAAAGCCACCCACCACCAGGCGGAAAACCCGAACACGAACAACAGCAAATCCGCCAGCCACGCCCCCGCGCGTCCGGCGGGATTATTCAGCGCGACGGAATGCGTGGCATGCGACCAGCCGGGATCGCCGTAGTCGTACCCCCAAAGCGAAAGCGCCAGAAAAACCGCCAGCGCAATCAGCGCCAGCCAGCGCAACTCGCGCAAGAACCCGGCAATCGCGTCCGGCAAGGGCGCAGTCTCGCCGATCGAGGGAGAACGAAGGATTTTGTCGAAAACGGCCATGCGTGCGTAATATCCCGGTCTGAAATTCGGATCAAGCGGCGACAACGCCGCGCTCGATCACTTCGGAAACCCAGGCGTTCAGGCTCTTGCCCTGGGTTTCGGCGACCATCGCGGCACGGGCATGCAATTCCGGCGAAAGACGCAGGCGGAATTGCCCGGAATAAGGGTGATTCGGCAGCCGTCCCAATTTTTCGCAGCTTTCCAGATAATCATCCACGGCCTCTTCAAAAGCCGCCCGCAACGCGGCAACGCTATTGCCGTGAAAACCAATCACATCGCGGATTCCGGCGATATGTCCCACGAAACATTGATCCTCTTCACTGTATTCCACACGCGCCGCATAGCCCTTGTGCATCATCGTATTCATGGCTTCACTCCAATATTCTCCAGAATTTCAAGCAGAAGCACACCCCATGCACAGCGTGGAAGGTCGGAGGAAATCGACTGGCAGAAAGCATGAAATCAAAATGTGAAATTATTGTCGCAGCAACAAGGCTGCGAGCGTAACGATTGATTTTACATTGAATTTAGAAAATATAACGCCAAAAAAAACGCAAAACACATAGCTTGGGGTGAGCCTGCTGCCCCCAACGCAAAGGATAGCGACAAGCTTTGGCTTGGCAAGTCTGCCTCAAAAAACTGTGCAGCCTGATAAGGGGGCGGTGTCCTGAAAAACAATCAAAAACGCAGGTTAATTGCCGTTTTCAACAAAATTTTGTTGAAATCCTGTTTTTGATCGTGCAAAATTCGTATTTAAGGACCCACAACAATTCACCACAATCTGCCTTCGGAAGAGAGAACCTCATGTTGAAATCCTTCACGGTAGAAAATTTCTACTCTTTCCTTGAGCCTGTGCAAATCCCGCTGGAGCTGAATCGCCACGCTCCGGAAGATGATTTGTCCTTCATCTCCCCTGTCACAAATATCCGTGCTTCCAAGTGTCTGGCCGTAGTCGGCGCCAATGCGAGTGGCAAGACAAACTTCGTTCATGCCCTGGCCTTCCTGAACTGGTTCAGCGCTTATTCCTTTCAGTCGGAACCAGATGCTCCCATTCCGATATTTCCTCATTTTTCGGCGAAGGACAAAGCAACTTCGTTTGAAGTGGAATTCGAGTATGACCGGCAAACGTGGCGTTATTGCCTGAAGGCAAGCAGGGAACGTGTTCTTCATGAATCGCTGCATGCCAAGCCAGGTAGCCGTTTTTCCCCTGTTTTCGTGCGCGACTGGGATAGCGGGGCACAGAGCTATATCGTCAAGCTGAACCAGAAAAAATTTGATTTTTTATTGAAAGAGGCCGTCAAGGTACGTCCAAATGCTTCCTTGATTTCGGCGGCAGCGCAGTATGGAGTCGAGTTGGCAAGAAAACTGGCATCCATGAATTTTTATCTCAATTTCAGTGTCAGGGGGCGTGTAAACGTGGAGCCGGCAAGTCTCTACAGAGCATCCGAGTTTTACAAAAACAATGAAAACATCCGCAATCGGATGACTACGCTCCTGACTGAATGGGATTTGGGACTGTCGGATGTCCGTATCGAGAAACATTCGTTTACGCCAAAACCGGGAGAAAACGCTGCGCCTGTCTATGTTCCTTATGGCATTCATCGTCTAGGCGATCAAGAACATTCTCTTCGATTCGAGGAGGAATCCAACGGCACACAGAGCGCGTTTCTCCTGCTTTCCGTTCTCCTGCCCGCCTTGCAGAACGGCGGAATTGCAGTCATTGACGAAATGGAAGCCAATCTTCATCCGCACATGCTGCCTGCAATCCTCGACCTGTTTTTTTCGCCCGAAACCAATCCCCATCACGCGCAAATCATCTTCACCACCCACTCGCTGGAAATTCTGAATCATTTGCATAAATATCAAGTCGTGATCGTGGAGAAAAACGACCGTTGCGAGAGTGAAGCCTGGCGCCTGGACAGTATGGAAGGCGTGCGTACCGATGACAATCTTTACGCAAAATACATGGCGGGCAGATATGGCGGAGTGCCCCGGCTATGACGCCCCTGAAACCGTCGCGCCTCGTTCGCCCTACCTTGCTTCTGGTCGGAGAAGGGGAAACGGAGGTGGCCTTTCTTGGACATTTGCGCTCGCTGTATTGCAAGGACGGCGCAGGAGTTGAAGCTACGATAAGGAACGCACACGGCAAAGGGCCGTCGCATATCATCAGGAAGACTGCGAGATTTGCTTATGGCATCGCCTATGATTCTCGTGTCGCCCTGCTGGATACAGACATCCCCTGGACAGATCAAGACAAGAAACTGGCCCGCCGGGAAAAAATTGGTCTTGTAGGCGCAGCTCCCTGCATTGAAGGATTGTTTTTATCTATTTTGGGCAAACCTGTTCCGGATTCTCCGGAAAGTTGCAAAGCAGCGATTAAAAAAGCGCTTCCTTCCTTCGATCCGCTCGAGCGAAAAAGCTACGCCCCATATTTCAGCAAGGCAGTTCTGGAAGAAGCACGGAACAGGATTCCTGATTTGAAGAGACTCCTGAAATATCTTGAAAGCATTCGGACGTAAAAGCTACAGGTTTTTTTCCGGAAATTTTCTAAATTTACATAAAGAATAGTGCGCTACAGTAGTGATTCTAATCAAATAATTATTATAGTAATTTAGAAAATGAAGCTCGGAGCCGTCTTGCTACGCCGCTTTCTTCCGCCCCAACTCTTCCCGGATGATCTTCCTGATTGCGGTTTCAATATCGGATTGCAGGAGGGCGTTTTTCAGTGTTTCGTTGATGAGCGTCTGATAGCCGCGCTCACCGGCCATTTGCTTGAAGTGCTCGATCAGGGAAGCATCGAGGTAAAGCGTGACGCGCTTTTTCGGCTGGACCAGCCTGCCTTCGACACGTTTCCGCAAGACAAGCTTGCCGGCTTCAATGTCGGCCCGGGTAATGGGCGTGTCCTCGTCAAAGGGTGCTGAAGTAGATTTCCTGTTCATTTTTCTCTGCCTTTCGCATCGAGATCAATCGTATTTCCTTGTCCGTTTCAGCAAAGGTGTAGCGCATGGGTTAATTGTATGTATATTTGTGCGTATGTCAAACACCGCATTTTTTACAAAAAACCCTGACTATTTTCTAAATTTACTTAAACAATAGTCCGCTACAGTAGTGATTTTCATCCAAGAATTATTATAGTAATTTAGAAAATCAAATTCACTCCCACCCTTGCCGGCGATACTGCCCCGCCCCGGCGGTGTGGGCTGTGTTGCATTTGTCCTCTCACCTTTCCAGGCTTCCGAAGGCTTTGGGAGGAATCGCTATAAAATAGCCCGCTTCCCATTTCAGTCCCAGGATTCTTTTATGACTTCTTCTTCCGCTGCCGTTTCCGAAGGGCAAGACCCGGCGCTTTCGGCATTGCTGGCGCTCTCGCCGCTCGATGGGCGTTATGCGGCCAAGCTCGATGCGCTGCGTTGGCAGTTTTCCGAATATGGCTTGATCCGCCGCCGCTTGCAGGTTGAAATCGCCTGGCTGCGCGCGCTGGCGGCGGAAGCGCATTTTTCCGAGATTCCCTCCTTTCCCGAGGCGACCGTGGCGGCGCTTGAGGCGCTGGTGCGGGATTTTTCGCCGGAGCAGGCGCTGGAGGTCAAGGCGATCGAGGCGCGCACGAACCATGATGTGAAGGCGCTCGAATACTGGATCCGCGAGGCTTTCGCGGCGCGGCGCGGGGATTTTTCGGAGGCGCTGGCGGCGGCAGAATTCATTCATTTTGCCTGCACTTCGGAAGACATCAACAACCTGGCCCATGCGCTGATGCTGGAGGCGGCGCGCGCCGAAACCCTGTTGCCGTCGCTGGGAAAAATCATCGACGCGCTGCGCGCGCTGGCCCATGCGCACGCCGATCTGCCGATGATGGCGCGGACGCACGGGCAACCGGCGACTCCGACGACGCTGGGCAAGGAAATCGCCAATGTGCTGTGGCGGCTGGAACGCGCCGGAGCGCGCATCGCCGCCGTCGCGCTTTCCGGCAAGATGAACGGCGCGGTGGGCAATTACAACGCGCATCTGGCGGCCTATCCCGGCTTTGACTGGGAAGGCTTCGCGCGGCGTTTTGTCGAAGGGCTGGGGATCGAATTCAACCCCTATACGATCCAGATCGAGCCGCACGATGCGATGGCCGAACTGTTCGACGCCTTCGCGCGCGCCAATACGATCCTGATCGACCTCGACCGCGACATCTGGGCTTATATCTCGCTCGGTTATTTCCGGCAGAAGCTCAAGGCGGGCGAAGTCGGTTCGTCGACGATGCCGCACAAGGTCAATCCGATCGACTTCGAGAATTCCGAAGGCAATCTCGGGCTGGCCAACGCGGTGCTGCGGCATCTGTCCGAAAAATTGCCCATTTCGCGCGGGCAGCGCGATCTCACCGATTCGACGGTGTTGCGCAATATGGGCGTCGCGCTCGGTTATACGCTGCTCGGCCATGATTCGCTGTTGCGCGGTCTCTCGAAGCTGGAAGCCGCGCCGGAACGGCTGCGGGAGGATCTGGAGGCGAACTGGGAATTGCTGGCCGAGCCGATCCAGACGGTGATGCGCCGTTTCGGGGTGGAAGAACCCTACGAAAAACTGAAAGCCCTGACGCGCGGGCAGCGGATCTCGCGCGAACAGATGCAGGCGTTTGTCGCGGCGCTGGAAATTCCGGAAGGCGCCAAGGCGGAATTGCTGCGGCTGACGCCGTGGGAATACACCGGAAAGGCCGCCGAACTGGCGCGGCGGATTTGAAGAAGGACGCGATGGAAGCCGAAGGAATCGTTCAGGAACAGGCGGAACAACAGGAACAACCCTGTCCGCGTTGCGGGCGTCCAGTGGCCGACGGCGCGGTGTATTGCCCGCATTGCTGCGGCGCTCCCCGGCTGCGCGGCGACACGCGCCACATCATGCGCGCCGGCCTGCGCGGCGGCGCGGCTGGACTTTTCCTCGGCTCGCTGTGCGCGGTCATTCTTCTGTGGTTCTGGGGCGACGTGCGCGGAACGCGCGGCATCGCCTTTGGCTGCGTCGTCACGTTCCTTACGACGGGCTTGTTGCTGGGCCTGACGCGCGGACGGGGATGGCGTTGAACACCTGTCGAGCGCAATCCTAAGCCATTCATGGCGGGGTCAGCGAGACATGGCCTAACAGGCGCCGAAGGCGCCCCGCATTGTGTAGGGGCGGGTGGTACGGGCGGGTTTCAAAC
>Ga0123357_10000100_pt1 | contig 71246 bp, 62 predicted proteins | sample TergutEmb28metaG_FD_89873 | JGI IMG/M metagenome (GOLD analysis project Ga0123357, IMG submission 89873) | Embiratermes neotenicus P4 segment gut microbial communities from Petit-Saut dam, French Guiana - Emb289 P4 | ecosystem: Host-associated > Arthropoda: Insects > Digestive system > Gut ...
AGTACTCTGGTCCGTCCAGCGGCCAGTACTCTGGTCCGTCCAGCGGCCAGTACTCTGGTCCGTCCAGCGGCCAGTACTCTGGTCCGTCCAGCGGCCAGTACTCTGGTCCGTCCAGCGGCCAGTGCCTCCTCCTGGAGCGCAAGGTCCTGTTCGAACACGCGAAAAGTCAAGGTGCCAGCAAGGCGCAGGAAATCCGCGGTGCGCGGCAAGGCAGGGCGCTGACGTGCCAGAATCTGCCGTGCTGTCGGGACCGAGCGAAGCCGCCATCACATTTTGGCCAATTTTGAGAAAATTGCGGTGGTCAGAAAGTCGCGGGCGCGGGCAGTGGCCCGGCAGAAGAATCCTCACGGCTGTGCCTTCGGTGCTTCCCGCACCGGGGGGATCCTCTCGCGTATTTTCCGGGATACGCCCGGCACGGTTCCCTGATACAACCCGGTTCCAGCTTATACAGCCTAAGGTTGCATCCGGGCGGGGGATGGGCTACGATTTTGCTCCACATTTTGAGTCGAATTGTCGGCGTATTTGCAGCAGGACTTTGAGGGGGCCGGCTTAAGAACGGGAGGCTCGCCCGCTTTTTAAAGGTCTCTGCCCTGCAGAAGTGCTCCGAAGAAGGTCCGTCGATCATGGCGAATTTCGAGTCCGGGGCGTTGTGGCACGATTGTGTCTGTTCGAGAGAGAATTACGTCGAGCCGGCACCCGGTGCCCGCCTCATCGCCTCCATTGAACAGGAACTCGGTGGTTTCCGGCTGCCCGCCGCCTATGTCGAACTGGCGCGGTCACAGAATGGCGGCATGCTGAGGCGCAATTTCTGTCCGATGCCCGAGCCCACCAGCTGGGCTCCCGACCATGTCGTTGTCACCGGTCTTTTCGCCATCGGCCGTACGGCACGATATTCGCTTTGTGGCGCACGGGGATCGAAGTTTCGCGAAGAGGAATGGCAGTATCCGCAGATCGGTGTCTATATTGCCGATACGCCGTCAGCAGGCCATCAGATGATCGCGCTGGACTACCGCTGCTGTGGCCGACAGGGTGAGCCCGCCGTGGTCTATGTCGACGAAGAGGAAGATTTCCGGGTCAGCCTGATTGCGCCTGATTTTGCCAGCTTTATCTGTGGCCTGGCCCAGGACAGGCAATATGACAGCGACCTTCGTCTGTGGGAGGACATGGTGGCGCTGGAAGACGCAGCGTGCCGTCTGTCGCTCCCGGGACGCGGCTTGAGCTGCAGAGTTCAGGCGCGGGCGCCAGTCGCCTGATGGAATCCGAAAAAAAGGCCTCTTTCGTTCACCGTTTGCCGTTGCGGCGATGATGCCTGCGCAATGACGCCGATCTGCGCCGATGTGCCGCTCAGGTCGTGGCGATGTGGGATTCGAGCAGATCAATCTCGCGGATCAGTTTCTGCGCCAGTTCATCCGGGATGTCGCGGTTACGCGCGCTGCGGTAAAGCTCGGCTCGTTCGGCACGAAGGCCGACCACCGCAAGACGGCGCTCGATATCGAGCGCCTTGTGGGCAAGTTCGGCTTCCTCCCCGCTCTTGGATCGTCCCTCAATGCGGCGGCGATAGAGCGTGGTGATGCGCAGAGCGGCGTTGACATAAAGGTCGGCGTCGATCCGTCCCTCGGCCATATCCTGCTGCAGCTGCTCGATCGCTGCAATCGCGGCCCTGGCCGCGGCGTTGCGCGCCTTGTCCTCCTCTTCCTGGAGGGACGCTTCGGGAGGAAGCTCGAGGTCCCTGAGAAGAAAGGGCAAGGTCGTCGTGGCCACAATCAGCGACACGATGATGACGCCGGCAGCGAGAAAGATCGCCAGATCGCGTGCCGGGAAGAGGGAGCCGTTGCCGGCGGTCAGGGGCAGTGTCAGCACACCGGCAAGCGTGATGGCGCCGCGGACGCCGGCGACCGAGGTGGCGGCGATCAGGCGCCAGCTGGGCACGAAAGGCGTCTGTCCCTTGAGATGGGCGCGAACCAGCGTGAAGCGCAGCGAGGTCCACACCCAGGCAAAGCGCAGCAGAGCCAGCGCGAGGTTGATGGCGACAACATAGATCAGGAGCCAGATCGGGTCATGATGGCCGGTTTCGTGGACGACTGCAGCAGCGCTGGTGAAGAGGCGCGGCAGCTGCTCGCCGAGCAGGACGAAGATGATGCCGTTGGCCGTGAACTGCACCATATCCCAGAAGGCGCTGCGGCGGATGCGGGTCAGTGGCAGGACCTGACCCTGCTCGACATAGCTCATGGTGATGCCGGCGGCGACGGCGGCGAGAATGCCGGAGCAATGCAGATGCTCGGCGAGAAGATAGGCGCCGAACGGGATCAGGAGACTGATCAGGATCTGCGGCCCTGGCTCTTCGCCAAAGCGGTGTGCCAGCCAGTTTTTTGCGATCACGACGATCCAGGTGACGCCAATGCCGATGGTAATGCCGCCGGTTGCGAGCCAGAGAAAAGTGCCGAAGGCGGAGACCAGGGAAAATGTGCCGGTCAGGGCTGCCGCGACTGCGAAGCGCATGCAGACCAGGGCGGAGGCATCGTTGAGCAGGGACTCGCCCTCAAGGATATGCATCAGCCGGCGCGGGATGGCGACGCGCCGGCTGATCGCGGTGACGGCGATGGGGTCGGTCGGAGAGATGATGGCGGCCAGCGCGAAGGCGACGGCGAGCGGCATCGCCGGTACCAGCCAGTTGACGAAAAAGCCGACCCCGAGAATCGTGAACACAACCAGACCGAGCGCCAGCTCCAGGATCGTCCCCTTGTCGCGAAACAGGCCCTCTTTCGGGATGCGCCAGCCATCGAGAAACAGCAGGGGAGGCAGAAACAGCAGGAAAAAAATATCCGGCCGCAGTTCAACGCCGAGCTGGGCCACCACATCGACGAGCACGCCGATGACGATCTGCACCAGAGGCAAAGGAAGCGGGATCGGAGAGATGCGCACGACGGCGCCGGACGCCACCACGGCGAGCAGCAGAATCAGCGCAATGGTGACGGTCTCCAAATGCGCCTCGCGGTAATGGAACAGTGGTGCAGCCGTAAAGCCGCGTCTGAAAAGGGCTGACAATCACGCCCACCGGTTGATGCCGGCAGGCATACACCGGTTTGCTTGTGAAACCATGCTATAGCCGCGCATTCCGGGGGCCGACAAGGCGGGCCGTGCGCTCGGAGCTTAACAAATCGAAAAACCGAAGGTCCGCTCGCAGCACTGCAGGAGCGGGCAGGCCGAAGCGGTGTCGTGGCGGGGGGAGGCCACGGATCCGAAAAATGAGGCGTGCGGGCACCCGCAATCGTGCCTGCCGAAAATTGTGCGGGTTCGGGCGCATTCGAGATGGGGGTGCGCGACGGGGGACCACCGCGAAAGGCCCTACCCGCCCGGTTATGTTGTGGGCGTCGGGCCCCAATCGGGTGCCCGAAGGTGGCATCCTTGGCCACGCCGGCATCGCCACGGTAGCTGGAGAACCGGCAATGTGCGTGCGGCAGTCGCGCGGCAATCGAATCTGTGCAGATGGAAACCGGTTTCCTGGATGTACAACGGAGGCCTTTGTCTGGAGAACGTCGGTCGTGGGCGTCGTGGAAATAGCGTCCGACGCCGCCATTCCCTGCGAAGTGCGAAAGCAAACGACAGTTTTTGACCTCGTGGCGGACCCTGGCGGCGACGATTGCAGGGTGAATCTGGAGCGAATTTGCCAGATAGATCACGGCAGAAGGAGCAGGGTTGAACTTCACGCTGCTTTTCTGCCATACGTTGCGTGGCACACACGCTTCCTCCGCCCACTCATCTGCCTCGTGCTCAAATGTGTTCCGGATTGCCGCCTCCACGCCCAATTTGCCGCGCGAGCGCTGGTCCAGTGGGTGCGACCCAGGATTGTATACACTATACAATTCCAGGGGCGAGGCCGGATCGGGAGGACAAGCTGCCGCACACACGGTCCCCAACAGTCCCGCCGAGCGAGGCTGCCAACCCTGCCGCCTCCCGATATTGGATTGCATACAAAATACAATCCCGAAAATCCCAATGGAACCTGTGGCTGGCTGCGGATTGCGGATTGTATGATACAATGCGTTGACTCAGCTCCATGCCTTGATAGCCTACCGCATATTTTGATGGAGTTTCTGAGTGGATTCCTCCATTCGCGTAAAAGGTTCCATTAGCTGCCTGCCTGGTGCGGCCATGGGTCAGGACGGACAGAATTCGGGCGGTTCATCTGCAGTACGGAAATTCGCGCGGTGTTTAGACACGTTAATGGGCAACGCCTTGTCGCCACCGTCAGACAGCGAGTGCGGTGCGGCGGGCAAAGAACAATCTCGCAATGACTCTGGTTCTGGCGTCAGGACTGGTCAACAACCCAATGGTTGTTTCGGCACTGGCAACTTCCCTGGTATCGACCCGAGATTCTACAACATGTATGCCATGTTGAACAATCAGGCAGATCAGCACCGCGAACAGTCCCCAATCAAACGCAACGAACAAGGCGATCTTATTAAGGGCCTTAAGGGAGAGGCGCAGGGTTGCGGCGGTCAGGAGCGTGCTGGTCCAGGCAATGGCTCGGCGCCAGCAGGCAACGCTCGGCAATCGCCGCCAGCCGGCAGCATCGCGGGGACCAGGCGGGCGCTCGACAACGGCCAAACCTCGCGGGGTGTTGTCCACTCGCAGCCACCCGTGAAACTGACACGGGACCCAAATGGTAATGCCAGGGCGACGGCGGACCGGCTGCAATCGCTTGAGGGAACCGACGCCAATCAGGCGATCGAACAGTTGCAGCGCCGCGGCCAGCTCGATCAGCTCGCTGCCAATATGGTGAAACCCGGTGTCTGGTGCAGCGAGGGTGGTCTCCGTGCAGATGAGCAGCAGAGGTTCCTTCGCAACATGGCAGGCAAGCTGAATGGGGCCAATCTGGCCAGCGTGCAACGCTTCTTCGCCGCAGCTGGTGGCGACCATGCGAAGAAGGTCGCCGATGCTGTCGCCGATCATGCCTCGTCGCAGACCAGGGCTGACTTTGTGCAGGGAATAGCCGCCAGCGCCTCGGAGACGCCGTGTGCGAGCCCCTCAGGTGCAGGGCCGTGGACAGCGAGATATTACAGTTCCGATGCCCAGGCAGCCGCCACCGTGCTGTCGTCATTGCGCTTATGCCCAGCAGGCCTTCGCCGCATTGCCGGCTGACAAGCGTCAGGCGGTGTTCAATGCTGCAGCGGGACTGGAAAAGGAGATCGGTTCCGGAGGTCCCCACCAGTCCAATTCTGCGGATGTCGATCCAGGGCGTTTCAATGCTCTGCTTGGCGCCCGCAGCATCCTGGACCCCGCGGCGCACGGCGCAGTGAGGGCCAGGCCTGCCAGGCGATCCGGCCATGGGCAAGATGGTGTCGTCGGTTGGAGACACGATCGCCAAATGCTACCATCTGGGAGTTGGGGCAAGGCAATCTGTCTTCTGTCTCAGCCGGGAAACCCGGACCTGGTGAGAATGGCAGTCCGGGCCGGAGGCCGGACTTCGAAGCCACCTCGGAACTCGGAGGCCATCTCGCCCTACAACACCACGATCGATCCGAAGTTGCAGGAAAAGGCGTGGCAGACATTTTGGGAAGGCGAACCGGAAACTTGCCGAGGACTTGATGAACAGGCCGGATTTGGTGACGCGTCTCAATATCAGGGACGAGGTTCTGGCTGACGTCATAGAGGGAGAAAACTGGTCGCCCAGACCGTATACATGGGGTCATGTCAATGGTAGCGGCGATATGTTGCTCGTCGATTCCGCGATCCGTGGCATGTTCCTTCATGAGGGCGGTTCTTCCGAATGGCATCAGGGATACTATTCTGAATAGAACTGAACAAGGGAGATAACATGACCATCACCTGGCGGAATTTCGCGATCACCAATCCTCCCAAGCGCTCACCCGAAAGCATCGCAAAGACGGAGAAGGAACTCGGCGTGAAACTGCCGGCCGACTTCCTTGCCGTCGCAGCCATGCACCAGGGAAGGGCATGCTCGCCAAATTGTTTCGATCTGCCGGACGGCAGCAGCAGCGCTTTGGGCTATGTGTCTATTTTCGAGGATGAACCGCGTGACGACAGGATTGTTTCTCCGTGGAACAATGCCGTGGCCGTGCCGGATGGGGTGATCCCGTTCTCCAGGGATGGCGGAGGCGATCTGATCTGCTTTGACTATCGCAAAACCCCCGACCACCCGACCGTGGTGTTCCGGGATCACGAGAAATGTGACGACCCACCACTCTATGTGGCATGCAGCTTTACGGACTTTCTGAATAAACTATACGATGAGCCTGATTGATTGATTCTTTCTTGCACTGTCGAGAGACCCGCGGCAAGCGGTGTTCCAATGCCAAATGCCACCATCCGGGCGTTGGGGCAAGGCAATCTGTCCTGGCCGGGAACCCTGGACCGGGTAGCCGGAGCCGATCGGGATGTGGTGGGACGGGCGGGGCCTTGAAAGGGGCGCGGGCCTGGTGATTGCTGATTCGGGTGGGCGCGGGGCGGGCGACAGGCCGGAGGCGGACAGGACGGAGAAAGCAGGCCCGCGGGCGCGGAGTTTTTGCCGCACGGGGTCGAAATCATCCCCCGAAAGACCATATAAGCCGTTGAATTGCACCGGCATTTCTGTATGTCTTGGCGGACTGTTTTGGGCAACGTGTTGCAACTCCTGAGAGACGCTCATGGCCATCCCCCTTTTCCGTGCAATCGCTTTTTCGGCTGCGTTTCTGGCAACGACGTTGCCGGCTTCGGCGCAGATGCCGGGGCCGATGGGGCCGCCGAAGGTGGGAGTGATCACCGTCGAATCAAAACCGGTAATTGATCACAGTGAGTTCTCCGGCCGCGTTCAGTCCACAGACCGGGTGGCGCTGATCGCCCGGGTCACGGCTTTCATGGAAAAGCAGCTGTTCAGGGACGGTGCCGATGTGAAGAAGGGGGAGCTGCTTTATGTGCTGGAGCGGGGACCGTTTGAGGCCGATCTTGAGAACAGGAAGGGCCTGTTGGCGCAGCAGGAGGCCCAGGCGGAACTTGCCAATCTGACTCTGACCCGGGCCCAGCAGCTGCTCGATCGCCAGGCCGGCCCGCAGAGCACGGTCGACAGTGCGCTGGCGGCGCAGCGCAGTGCTCAGGCCCAGATCGCCTCGGCAAGGGCGCAGGTGGCGCAGGCTCAGATCAATCTCGATTACACCGAGATCCGCTCCCCGATCGAGGGCCGGATCAACCGCACGTCGCTGACGGTGGGCAACGTGGTGGGCCCCACGTCAGGGACGCTGGCGACGGTGGTCAGTCAGGACCCGATGTATGTGGTGTTTCCGATGCCGGTTCGCGCGCTTCGCGAAATGCGCGAGAAGAGTGCGGACAAGGGCGGGCTCAATGCGGTCGAGGTCCGGCTGCGGCTCGCCAATGGCCGACTCTATGAAAAGAGCGGAAAGATCAATTTCGTCGATACCACGGTGGCCCAGGACACCGATTCGATCATGGTCCGTGCCGTTATCGCCAATCCGCCGCTGGCGGGCGGGGCGGCACTGGGACGTGAGCTGATCAACGACGAATTCGTCACCGTGGTTATCGAATCGGCCATGCCGCAGAGCCTGCCCTCGATTCCCCGTGCGGTGGTGATGGCCGATCAGCAGGGGGATTATGTCTATGTGCTGGATGCCAGGAATGTCGTCACCCAGCGCCGGATCCGGCGCGGGGCCTCGACGCCCCGCTTTGCTGCGGTGGAGGAGGGGCTGAAGGAGGGCGATGTCGTCATCCTGGAAGGGGTCCAGAGAGTGCGGCCAGGGATGGAGGTCGCGCCGCAGCCTGCGGCGGCGATTCCGGGTGCGGGGAATTGAGCCGTGATTTCATCTGTCTTTATTGATCGTCCTCGCCTCGCGGTCGTGGTCTCGATCGTATTGTCGCTGGCCGGGTTCCTGGCCCTGACCCGTATCGCGGTCGAGCAGCTGCCGGATATTGTCCCGCCACAGGTGCAGATCCAGGCCATGTATCCGGGCGCTTCTGCGGAAACGGTGGAAGCCACAGTGGCCCAGCCGATCGAGACCAAGGTCCTCGGCGTCGACAAGATGATCTATATGAAGAGTACGAGCGGCAATGACGGCTCGTACGCGCTGACCGTCAGCTTCGATCTCGGCACCGATCCGGATATCGCGACCGTCAACGTCAACAACCGTGTCCAGACCGCGATGTCGCAGCTGCCGGTCGAGGTGCAGGCACAGGGGCTGACCGTCGCCAAGCGCTCGTCGTCGGTTCTTCAGTTCGTATTCCTGTCGTCGGAGAACCCGAAATTCGACTCGCTCTATCTGACCAACTATGCGGTCATCAATGTTCTTGACGAATTGTCGCGGACTGCCGGCGTCGGTCAGGCCGCTTTGTTCGGGCGCCTCAACTATTCGATGCGGATCTGGTTCGACACCGCGCGCCTCAACAGCCTCAACCTGGTGCCCTCCGATATCATCCGGGCGATCCAGGCCCAGAATACCCAGGCCGCGATCGGGCGCATCGGTGCCAATCCGATGCCCGAGGATCAGCAGTTCCAGCTCAATCTGGAGACCCAGGGACGGCTCGTCACCCCTGAGCAGTTCGGCAACATTGTGGTGCGGGCCAATCCGGACGGATCGGTGTTGCGGGTTCGCGACGTCGCCCGGGTGGCGCTGGGAGCCCAGAACGAGGACGCCTCAAGCCGCCTCAACGGCAATGAAGGTGTGGCGATGGGGCTCTATCTGGCTTCCGGAGCCAACGCGGTTCAGGCCTCGAAGAATGTTGATGCGACGCTCGAAAAGCTGCGCAAGCGTCTGCCCGAGGGCATCCAGCTGACGACGGTGTTCAACTCCACTACCTTCGTCAATGATACCATCTACGAGGTGTTCAAGACCCTGTTCGAGGCATTCGTCCTCGTCGCTTTCGTGGTCTTCCTGTTCCTGGGCAATCTGCGTGCCACCATCATTCCGGCGGTCTGCGTGCCGGTCAGTCTGATCGGCACCTTCGCGGTGCTGATGGTGATGGGCTATTCCGTCAATACCATCTCGCTTCTGGCGCTGGCGCTGGCGATCGGCATCGTGGTCGACGACGCGATCGTGGTGGTGGAGAACGTCGAACGTGTCATGGCCGAGGAGCCGGATCTTTCTCCGGTCGATGCCACCAAGAAGGCGATGCGCCAGATCACCGCGCCGATCATTGCCATTACGCTGGTGCTGCTGTCGGTGTTCGTGCCGGTGGCTTTCATCGCCGGCATCTCCGGGGCGCTGTTCCGCCAGTTCGCGGTCACCATCAGTGCCGCGATGGTGATTTCAGCGATCAACGCGCTGACGCTGTCGCCGGCCCTGTGCGCGCTGTTCCTGCGCCATACCGGCAGGCGCGAAGGCATCATGAGCTGGATCAGCAGGGAAATCGACCTCAGCCGGGACGGCTATGCCAGGATTGTGCAGCGGATGCTGCGCTATGCGGTGATGTCGGTGGTCGCGGTGGCGGCTTTCGGCGGCGGCATCTATGGTCTGAGCAAGGTGACGCCGAGCGGGTTCCTGCCGGAAGAGGACCAGGGGGCGTTTTTCGTCCATATTCAGCTCCCGGCTGCGGCGTCCTATTATCGCACCCGCCATGACGTGGCACAGGCGGAGGCCATCCTCAGGAACATGCCGCAGGTCGAGAAAGTCACTTCTATCGTCGGCTATTCGCTGCTCGATGGCTTTGCCTCGAGCAACGCCGCCTTCATGATTGTCAAACTGAAGCCGTTCGAGGACCGCACAGCGGCGGCGGATCGGGCGCAGGCGCTGATCGTCGCACTGATGAGAGGGACCAGCGGGATCCTGACCTCCAACATCTTCGCCTTCAACCTGCCGCCGATTATCGGCATCTCGGTGTCAGGCGGTTTCGAATTCCAGCTCGAGTCGCTGGAGGGGGCGGATCCGGTCAGTATCGCCAGTGTCGCTCAGGGGATGGTGGGGGCGGCCAATCAGAACCCCAATCTGACGCGGGTGATGACCACCTATACAGCCAATTCGCCGTCGATCTATCTCGATATCGATCGCGACAAGGCGCAGGCCTTAGGCCTCAGCATCAACGACATCTTCACATCGCTGCAGGCGACGCTCGGCGGGTATTACGTAAACAACTTCAATATGTTCGGGCGCACCTGGCAGGTCAATATCCAGGGTGAGATGAATGACCGGCGCGACATTGAGGATCTCTGGAACATCTATATTCGCAACGCCACCGGTGCCATGGTGCCGCTGCGTTCGATTGCTGTGGTGAAGATGCGAACCGGGGCGCAGTCGATCCAGCGCTACAACAATTATCGCTCGGTGACGATCAACGGCTCGGCCGCTCCTGGGGTGTCGTCGGGCTCGGCGCTGGGCACCATGTCAGACCTCTCCGGCCAGGTCCTGCCGTCGGGATATGCCTTCGAGTGGACCGGCATGGCCTATCAGGAGAACAAGGCCGCCGGGCAGACCATGATGATCCTGTCACTGGCCCTGCTGTTTGCCTATCTGTTCCTGGTCGGCCTCTACGAAAGCTGGGTGATTCCGATCCCCGTGCTGCTGTCGGTGGCGGTCGGTGTGTTCGGAGCTTTTGTCGGCATATTGTCGACACGGCAGCAGCCCCTGATCCTGGGCCTGGTGATCCTGGTGGTGGGGATCATCGCCAGTTTCCTGCTCAAAATCCGGTTCCCGCCCTGGGTCTCGCAAGTCTGTCTGGCGGTCTCGGTGGCGGTCGGGGCGTTCTTCACCATCGTCGGTCTGGCTGGCATCATCCCGTTTCTCAACGCGATCCCGGGCGTTTTTGCGGTCTCCATGGCGGTCCGCGGCGTGGTCCACACCACGCCGCTTGCTGTCGATCTCTATGCCCAGATCGGTCTTGTGGTTCTGATCGCACTGGCGGCCAAGAACGGCATTCTGATCGTGGAATTCGCCAAGGAGCAGCGTGAGGCCGGCCAGACCATCGAGAATGCCGCCACAATGGGGGCCAGGCTGCGCTTCCGCGCGGTGATGATGACCTCGATTGCCTTCATCCTCGGTCTGGTGCCGATGGTCTGGGCGAGCGGGGCGGCGGAAGTGGCACGGCGCTCGGTGTCCACGCCGGTTTTCGCCGGCATGATCTTTGCGTCCAGCGTCGGCATCTTTGTCATCCCCATGCTCTATGTGCTGTTCCAGAGAATGCGCGAAGCTGTCAAGGACTGGTTCTGGTCAAGGCGTGCCCATCCCAGCGAGAGCAGCGGAGACAGGGGCGCACACTGAAAGCCTGCCAGAGGGCTGCGAAAGCGGGCTGTTTTCTCCTGTCTCCTCCCGATCGGACAGATCGCAGGGGAGAGGCGGCTGCCGTTTTTGAGGTAATCGAGGCTCGCAGCGAGATGCGGCAGGCGCCCCCACCCCGCAGGAGGGCTCCAGATCTGCAGCCTGGCTGCGCCCCGCCGGGACCTGCAGATTTCGTTGCCGCCCCCTGAATATATCAGCATCTTTCCTGAGCCGAGAGGCCCTGTCGCTGCCGCGCCCGGCGCATTCCTCGCCGCGGGCGCAAGAACAATCGCACTTTGAAACGAGGCATATTCTGCGCCATTCGAAGACATGCTGGTTTTGCAGATTCGCCATGGGATATTCGGACTCGGGGCGCGCGCGGGAACAAGGACGAAATGTGCCTCGAGACAGCGAACTCATGTGCAGCGAACTCATGGCCGACACAGGGCGCAGCCCACAACTCACGACATGGGTCCGTATCATCAGTGGTGTGGTTGCCGTGCGCGATTGACGGACTCGTCTGATCGCAGCGCCTTTTCGCAGATGAATCCGGTTTTGCTTCAAGGTTTCCTGTGAAATTGATTATTGATGTCCCGGGACGGAATTTGATGCAAGGTCGCATATACGGCGCTGGATCATCCGGGTTTCGTATCGGGAAAGGGATTGACAAAAACCGCCAGGCTCCTGAGATGGTCGGGCAGGCATGGTCGCCCGTGATCGCCGATCCGGCAGGCGGATTGCAGATTGCGGTTCGACAGGCTTGCGTTGCTTCGGATGACGTGCCTCAAGTTGAGGGAGCCTGTGACCCGGTCGTCTGCCGGCTGCGGGTTCCACCGATTCCCTGCCCGTTCCGGCGACTACCCGCCGTGATGTCGAACACGAATCCGCAACCTGCCGGGAAACAGCGGCAGGGCAGATTACACCGAGGAATTGTCAGGATGCGGCCAGAAAGCAGCTGGAGAGAAATTAAACAGGTCCTGGATGAGGTCGATTACATCGTCGGACGCCTCGATGAGGGGGCTGCGACGGCCATCGTCGGCGCGATCTTTCTGAACATCATCGTCTCCAGCTGCCGGAGGGACGATTATGAGGCGATGGATGACAGGATCGATGATCTTGCCGACAGACTGAAGGAAGCCTGTCGTCGGACGACGGGCGTAACGTGGATCCAGTAGCCGAACGCGAGGCCGAGCGGCAACGCAGAGCGCAATGACCATGCGGGGCACCTTTTTTCGGCTGCTGTGCCATGGTTGCCGCGCGGCACGCGCGCCCGACAGAGAAAGGTCGCCTGAAAAGGGGAGCGGCTGAGATCGACGCTGCCGGATGTTGCGGCGAAGCTCCGTGAGATCCGCGATCTGCGCAGGGTGGTGCGGGAAAAAAAGGGGAGGGCATCTGCTTGCGGGGCTGGGGCTTTCCGGGTTCCGGCCCCTGTTGTGCCAGGCGGCGTCAGCCGTGAACGGGCGGGATCGCATGGTTTTCGACAGCGCCACGGGATCGGGCCTGTCGATGGCTTTCGCCCCCCGCGCTAAAAGCGATCTGGCGGGGCGGCCTGTCCATCGCTCTCCCTGGGGCCGGGAGCGCAGGGCACCGGGCCAGCATCGACGGGAGACAGTAATTTATCGGGGAGATTGTGAATTATCCAGCGGCTGACATTTCACGTGCACTGCTCATCTCACTCTCTTGCGCTCCGACCGGGATGAGCCGTGTTCGTGTGTGTGTATCAGCCGCCTTGCATAACTACAAATCGATGCTGACCTGATGCCCTGCAACAACTACTACCCGCTACCTACCATGCGGTTAACGCGCGCTGCCGATGTCTGCAGTGCGACCGGCTGGGATCTGCAAATTGAGTGGTTTCGCTGCAATAGTAACCATCCTGAGCCCGGCAACATCGTAAATATTGGTGCGGTGGAATGGAACAAACGGCACGCGCTTTACCTCGAAAGTCCCGGAGATCGGACGCGCGCGAGGCAGGCGGGGCTGCGTCAGGAGAAGGCCGGCGGACCTGGGGACAGGAAAGTCCTTCGGCCGCGGCCTGACGAATTGAGGCTGCGGCCGGGGGCTCTGGCGTCGGGCTGTGCGGGGGACGTACGGCCTCGCCGACGGTGCCACGGCGGGCTGGTGGATCGGGCGCCAGGTGCTTGGAAAACAGGGGTGTGGCGGCGGCAAGGCGCCGTTGTTGCCGTCACTTGAGGGCGGGCGCCAGCGTGACGGGAGGCGCCTTGCAGGGTGGCGGATGGCGCAGGAGAGAAGCCGCCATCGCCTGTGTGCCGAAGCCTGCGGCATGCGGCTTGCGGTCTGCTTTCGGCGACCTCTGATTGCTGCCGGAACGGGAAAACAGATGGCGCTGTCGATGATGATGTTAGCGGGATATTTGCCTTAGCTGTCGACATCTGCGCAAAAATTCGCAGTTGGTGCGGGGCGAACAGGGCCTGTGGCCGTGTTGCGGTGCGCAGGCGGCAGATCGCACGACGTGCGAAAGGCGATGTGTCGTCATCGCGAAAAGGCGCAGATGGCGGGGTTCTGGCAGGGTCGGCAGTTCGGTGCCGCGCCAGGGGGCGCGGCGAAGCCTGCGGAACGCATCCTTTGCCGGCTGGAACTGGAACAATATTGCCGGGCTGTGCGGGCACGGGACGTGGTGCAGTGCCCGATCGGCTGAAAGGGGAGCGGCACGGTGGCGTGCGGCTGGCGCGCTGCATTGACGGCGACTGCAGCGCGGCGCTTTGAGGTTGTGGCTGCGGTGACAATTGCGAGGGGTGGCACCAGGGTGATGTGCGCAAACAGCGCAAGCAGCGCCGCCCGGGTGCTGCGTGCCGCGCGCCGGCGCTGTCCAGCCAGAGGTGCCGGTTTACACCGAGCTGTTGGTGATTGGCACGCGAGGTGCGCTTTGTCGAAACAGCGAAAGCGCCTGAGGTTCAGTGGCTGCCGTAGGTCCGGCTGTAGCGCTTGAACATGCAGGCGAATTTTGGGAAATCGACGTTGAGGAGTGCCGAGGTAATGATGATCGGGCTGCTATAGGATTTGTAAGTCGCCTTCCTGATGATTTCTCTCAAGCCCCAGCCGTACTCAAGATATTTCTCCGGCTCCCTGAGCTTCACCACCAGCATGCGTTGCATCGAAATGACAACTTCCTCGGTTCCGACGACGTCAATCCACGGCACGGTACAGCCTCCGACGCTGATCGAGTTGTCAAGGAATCCGTATGGGCTGAAAATGAAGCCGGCGTTGTTGTCGAGCAGCTTTCTTATGCCGCAGACGGTGCATGCCCCAAAGAAGGCGACCGTGATGATTCCGACAGAATGAACAAGCCACGGCATCTGGTCGTGGCGGGCGCCACGAATAGTGTTGTCATCAAGAAATATCAGCCAGGCGCCAATGCAGCCCAGAACGAAAGCGCCAACAACAACAGAGAGGATCTTGCGCCGGCTCAGTTCGATAATCTCTTCTTCCATGACGCGCATGGTCACTCCCCCAGGCAACTGGTTGCGCATGCTTTCCGCCCTGAAACGGCAGGGCAGGGCGGATTATCTGCCAGGAACAGGAACGCCTGAATCGGGATTTGGTTCCATGCGCGGGCCAAAGAATTTGGCAGCCACGCCGACCAGGGGGGTTGCGCTGAGGCCCTTTGCGGTGTCAGGGGGGGACAAAGGCAGGGGCGGGCCGAAATCGCCCAATTCGTCCGCCGCGCAGATAAAATATGCCTGATGGTGCAGGCGCTTGCCGGCACTGTCCGGGGGGCAGGCAGCGGCCCCGCTGCGGCCGTGAGCCCGCACGGGGGCTTTGTGCGGCAGTGTAGCGCTCCCTTTCGCGCCGGAAAGAAACGGCAACGCCTGCCCGGGGTACCCCCCGGGGCCGGGTTTCATCCAGGGGGTTCGGCGGTACGCCGGTGTGGAACTCGGGTGGCGAACCAGGGGCTATCAGCGTGGTCCGAACAATTCCTCCAGCATCACTTCCGCCGGTGTCGTCGATTGCCCGCTCATGATCGCCCTGCAGCGATCGCAGGAGAACGAGCACTGGACCGGCAGCCCCGTGCGATCGGACATCAAGTGAGCCTCTGTCGCGAGCCGTTTGGCCAGATCCAGGTGGTAGTCCTGGCTCTCCTTTTCGGCTGCGCCATGCGCGGCCTTCATATGGTGCAGTACAAGCTTTCGGTGTAACTCTATAACTTCGGCGTCCATCATGTTGGCACTCCTCAACATGGAGTTGTGTCGCATCACTTGTTTTTGGATGCGAATTTTGATCCGGTTTCGATAAGCTTCTCCACCCCTCATTTCTGCGCTCCACTCCTGTTCAAATCAAGATGCAAATGAACCTTCACCGGCAGTCCACGCTGCACGGTGACGGCGAGCGGCGACCCTACCCGCCATTTCAAAGGGTTACCCTGGCTGGAGAGAGGAGAGAGGACCGTGGCTCGCCTACCTGCGGCGCGGAGGATATTGCCGCTATTAAAGTGAGGAGGCGCAGTGCGGGCGGTTGCGCCACCTCTCCTGTTGCGAAAACATACAGACTTTCAGGAGCTTATGGAAACTACCAAGGTGTGTCGGGGGAAATGGCGCAGCGATCGTGAAAGGTCGCGTACTATGCATTTTAATTCCTCATGAGCAGCAACTTTCATGAGCTGTGAGATCGTGACAGCCGGAGGGTCGACAGGGGGGGAACGCGCGTGCAGGGAACCGGAGAGGAAGGCCGGGCGGAGGCGCTGGTTCCCCGGAGGTAATACAGTAAGTCTTTCCTGCTGTTTGCGGTTCTGGCCGGATTGCGGCGGGAAAGTCAGGCTTTGCGCCGATCGGCTGGCGGGCGGTTCCATCTGTGTGTCGTGAAGTCCGCGCGCCGGTTGGTCACGGATGTGCCTTGAGAGGCGGCGCAGGGAATTGGGGTGTGCTGCACGGCAAAGCGGATCGCGTTGCCGTGCAGCAGTCTCGCTGGCTTGTGCGGGGATGCAGGCCGGTGTGGGCGGCGGCGAAGCGGCGGCTTGCTGCGCCGGGGCGCGGAGCCCCGGGCGGATCGCAGCGTGAGGACGCGGTCTTCAGAGGGGACGCGAGAGGGGTGCAGCGGGAACGGAAAGCCGGGCTGGAACCGCACAGAGGACAGTTTCGTGATGGCCGAAAAGCCAGGGCCGGCGATGAGAGGAGCGCAGAACTTCCCCCGCTCCCGGCGGCGGTACGCCGCCGGGAGCGGGGGAATTGTGGAAATTTACTTCAGCTCCAGAGGCTGGAAATTGCCGTCGCTGTCGATCACGCTGCCCCAGACCTCGTGAGAGGCCTGGTGCTGGGCGCGTCCGAAACTCAGGGGCGGGCCGACCCCGAGGTCGAAATTGCGCATCGCTTCAAGCGAGGTGATCAGCTTTTCGTTGTCGATGGGGGCGGGCGTGCGCTTGAGGCCTTCGATCAGAATGCTGGCGGCGACGTAGCCCTCAAAGGAAATATAGTCCGGCTGCGCGACATTCGGGAAATATTTGGCGATGGCATCCCTGTATTCGAGAACCTCGGTGGAGTTGTCTCCGATCGCCGGCAAAACCTGGGTAACGATGATCCCGGCAGCAAAACGTGATCCAAGCAACATGAGTTCGTTTGCCAGCTGTGTCGAGCCGACGAGGGAGGTGTTGGTGTAGATCAGATCGGGAAGGATGTCGCGGGTCTTCTCGACGAATCTTGCGGCGGCGCGGTAGGTGGCGACCATGATCACCGCCTTGATGACGGGCTTCTGCCGACGCAGGGTATTGATGGCGTCGTCCACTTCAAGGGTGTTGCGCTTGTAGTTGATGCGCAGGATTGCCTCTTCATTCAGCCCCAGGGTTCGGAAGGTCCTGGCCACCCCCAGGTATCCCGCTTCACCATAGGCATCATCCTGGGCAAAAACTGCGATCTGTCGAGGCTGGAGATGACGAACCCTGATGAGATAGCGGACAACCGCGTCCATTTCCTCGTCATAGGAGGCACGATAGTTGAAGACATAGCGGTCCGGAGGGGTCTTGCGGAAGATGTTGGAGCCGGAGAAGGGTGCGAAGAACAGGATACGCTGCTCGAGCGCGTAGTTCATGGCAATGGCACCGGTGGCGGTGCCGTAATTGCCGATGAAGGCAAGAACGTGATCTTTCTCGGTGAGCGTCTTCATTGCGTTGAGTGTTCGCGACGGCTCATAGCCGTCGTCGGCAACGACGAGGCGGAGCGTCTTGCCGTTGATGCCACCGGCGTCGTTGATGCGATTGAAGGCGGCCGTTATGCCGATCTCCATCTGGCGTCCGATGTCGTGGGAGTGACCACTGAAGGGAGCCACCATGCCGAAACGAATCTCGTGGTCGCCGTTGTCGGACGGCGGGGTTGCGGGTGGGGGCACCGCTGCGGTGGGTGGGCTCGGCACCGCTGCGGCTGGTGGGCCCGGCACCGCTGCGGCGGGTGGGCCTGGGGGGGGCGCGCTGGGGGCGGTGGTTGAGACCGCCTGTTCCATCGTGGCGAATTGCTGTTCGGCGCTGTCACAGGGAACTTTTCCCGAGGCCACGGCACTGCGGCCATCGGCAAGATAGTGATCGAACAACTGATCCAGATTGTCACGATCCGCAGTTTCGGGAACAGAGGCAATGGCTGTGCGGAATTTGGCAGCCATGGTGTCGATCCGGTGCTGGCCAATCCCCGGGCAGGCTGAAGCCGAGCCGATCACAGGACCGACACGGCTCACCAGGTCCTGCATCCTGTCGATGTCGTCGGACGAAGCGGCGAACGCAGCGCTTGCGATGGGCAGGCACAATGTCGCGAGGGCCAGACGTGCCAACCACCGGAGGCTTCTGGGATGGGGGGCATGTGACGGAGAAGTCATGGTCGTTCTCTCGGGTCGCAGTATTCATTCGGCAATTTTAAATTTTGCCAATACCAGTTGGAGGGACATTGTCAACGAATACAGTACTGTGCCGGGGACCCTGTGCATTGCAGTTGAATGGCCGATGAACAGGGCACCATCTCCGGGTGAAGGGCGGTAACGCGACGCCGCTCAAGGTCCGGCTGGCGGCGGCGATTGTGCCAGGGACAGGCCTGGGGTGCCGCACGGCACTGTTCCTGCGGTTTTGTGTTATCCTTGGGGGGATTGTTTCAGGCCGGGCATCGGGGGTCCTTGCGCAAAATTCTTTTTAGCGCTAAAAAATGCCATGACAGCAGAAAATACCGGCAGAAAAACCAGGATGGGGCGACCGGCGATTGACAGCGAGGCGGTCAATGTGCGGCTGGAGCGAGCCTATCTCAAAGCCCTCGACGTGTTTTCGGCCAGCCAGTCTGACCTTCCTGGTCGGCCGGAGGCCATCCGTCGCATTCTGGACGAGTTTTTCAGAAATAATGGCTATATCGCCTCTTAATCGCCAAAACGTGGCCTCAATCTCTGTGTTCTGTGGACGTGGACTACAAATTGCTACGATGAACAGAGGCGCGTTTTCTCCCCGGCAGCAGTGACAGATGGGGTGTTCACGCGAACACAGGGATGAGTATCTTCGATTTTCTGATGGGTTTCGGCTCCGCAGGTGGTACCGACCGCGAAGGCCGCGCGGCGCTGCATGATATGCGCGCTGCAGCAAAGCGTGGGGATGTCGAAGCTCAGCTGGCCCTTGCCTCGGCTTACATCGCCGGCAGGGGTGTTCCACAGGATGACGCTCTGGCGCTGCGGTGGTTGCGCAGGGCGGCGGAGCAGGTGCCGACGAAAGAGACCCGCGATACAGTTGCCGCCGCTCAGAAACGGCTCGGGGCGATGTATGCCATCGGCAGAGGTGTGAGACGCGACGAAACGGAGGCCGCCTGCTGGTACCGCAAGGCCGGTGAGCTGGGTGACACCGAGGCCCAGCTTTGTCTCGGAGAGTTCTATCGCGACGGCCGTGGTGTTGCAGCAGACGGCGCGGCGGCGGTTGTCTGGGTTGGTCGGGCCGCGGCCGCGGGCGATGCCAACGCTCAACATCTTCTCGGTGGTATGTATGCAAAAGGTGACTGTGATCTCCCCCAGGATGGGGCAGAGGCTCTGATATGGTTCCGCAAAGCCGCCTCGCAGGACCATCCCGCCGCTCAGAGTGCCATCGGTGTGGCCTATATGTCGGGTTACGGCGTGCCGCAGAACCGGGCAGTGGCGCTGTTGTGGTTGCGCAAGGCGGCCGAGCGGGGGGACGTGCCAGCGCAAAACAGGCTCGGTATGGCCCATCTCAGAGGAGATGGCCTGCCACGCGACGATCGCCAGGCAGCCGGGTGGTTCCGCCTGGCCGCGGAACAGGAGCATGCCGGCGCTCAGTTCAATCTGGGCATGATGTACAACAACGGCAGAGGCGTTGTGCGCGATCACGCCGAGGCCGTGGGCTGGTTTCGCAGGGCCGCCGATAAAGGGCTCGCTCAGGCGCAGAGAGTTCTTGCTTTGATGTATCGGGACGGTGTCGGCGTTCGGCGGGACGAAGCTCTGGCGCTATCGTGGCACGGCATGGCGCAAGAGCGCGCAGTCGCGGCTGAGGATGTGTTGAGCGAGGTCGATTTCACCGCTTCATGAAGGGTGGGCGTGCAGTTTTAATCCGCGAGTGACGTGATTTCCTCCCGATCAGGACGTCGGTTTTGTAAGAAGACGCGCAAGGGCTGTGATCGATTTTTCCTGATCGGGAATCTCTGTGGCGCATCTATGGACGTCTGCATCGCACGGATTCGTGCTGGAGCTGCAATGACGGCGCCACAACCCGACATTGTGCGACCGCGCATGGCGCGGGATCGCCGGGATGCGGGAAAACCGCGAGAGAAGCTTTCACGACGTGTCGCACCCGGTGACGACGGGCGGGATGTGGTGACGGGACGCCCGTCACGACATCACCGCCGGGGAGGCGCGTTTGCGCCATGACCCGGACTTTGCCGCCGCGGTATGGTGAATGGTTGAAAGCACGAAGGCTTTGTGGTTGCCGACGAGGTCGAACAGAATCTTCTTTTCGTTCTCGGACAGCACCGAGAAGAATTCCCTGACCCAGCTTTCATGGCGTTTCGCCGCCGCATTGAATTGTTTGCGCCCTTTGGGAGTGAGGCGTACCAGCAGCGCCCGGCGGCTTTCGGGATCGGGCATGCGTTCCACAAGTCCATCGGCTTCGAGTTCATCAACCAGGCCGGTGATGTTGCCCGTTGTGACCATCAGACGGTCGGACAACGCGCCCATCCGGATGCCAGCCCTGGCATCCAGCTGAGACAGAAGATCGAAGCGGGCCAGGCTCATGCCGAAAGAGGTTCTCAGGCGCCGACGCAATTCGTTGAGGATCAGCTTGTGCAGGGCCATCATGCGCAGCCAGAGACGCAAATCCTGGTGATCGACGTCGCTGCCGTCTGAGGTTTCGACATCCTCGAGCAATGAATAGCCCATGTGTTCCTTCTCTGTCCTGGCCTCTCACCCCGTGAGCACGGGCGCAAAGAGGGTGCGGATCTGGAACCGGCAGTCTGGTTCCAGTGCCGGTGTCATCGCAGCAGTCAAATCCGGTGTCGCTCCTTGCCGGAGATGTCAGGCCGTTCGCTCAGTTGCAGGTCCTGCTCACATCACGTCACGGTCACACCCGATCCTGCTAAAGCGCCGCCGATGCTGCTAAAGCGCTGCCGATGCTGGGCGGATGCTGAAAGCCCTGCATCACCATGATTCTGCAAAGCTCTCAGGCTGTCAATGCGGTCCGGGAGAGATGCCGGAAGAAGATGCATAATTGAGGATCGCTGTCAGGTTCTGAGGGCACCCGGCAATGCTGGGGCGTCAGCGCAGGGGCGAAATTTTCGGCAGGTCCGCGGTCCTGAAGGCGGGGGCTGTTCTGGCGCAGGTCTCTGGTAGCGCTTCCGGCGGGCATCGGAGCGTTCCTTTGACGGCAGCTGCCCCAGGTCGGACCAGGGTCAGTTCGCACTCGGCTCGAATCCGGCGAAAAATTGCGCCTCTCCAGCCGGGATGGTTCCATCTGCCACGAATCAGCTCGCTCATGAAAGCTGGCTTGGCCTCGACAGCGTCAAAAGACAGCACAGCCAGTCGCTCCAGAAATGGAACGTGGGTAGAAAGCTTTGATGTCAGGACCTGTCGCAAGGGGCGGCAAAGGGATGGCAGGGAGCGGTGATTCGTGTTGACGGGCACCGTTTCCCTGCGAGGAATCGCTTCGGAGGCTTGCGGCTGCGTCAGTCCTGGTCGCGGCCGGGCCAGTCAGGTGCGGTAAGCCGGCGCTTGCCGTCGGGGGTCTTCCTGGCCTCCGGGTCATTGAGATCAAGCTTGTCCCACAGCTGGCAGGTGACCATTTTATGTTTCTGATCAAGGCCCTCGCAGTAGTTGACAAACTCGCAGGTGCGCACGGCGTCGCCGTGGCCGGACCGGATCTTGAGGAACCAGTCGGGATCGGCGAGCGACTGCCGGGCTGAGCCGACCACGTCGCAGATGCCGTCCGCCAGCATGTTCTCGGCGAACTCGAAGTTATGGACCCCACCGGCGCAGATAATCGGGGTTTGCAGCCCGGCCGCGCGGATGGCGGCGCGAATCCGGGATGTCGCATCGATATTGCGGCCGAAAGGACCACGTTCATCGGATATATATTGCGGCATGCATTCGTAGCCGCTCGGCCCGGTATAGGGATAGGAGGAGGCGCCGATGCCCGGCTGCTTGGCGTCGTCGAACTTTCCGCCGCGCGAGGTCGAAATGAAATTCATCCCCGCCTTCGCAAACTGGGTGCCGAAATAGACGGCGTCATCGACGTCGCTGCCGCCGTCGATGCATTCGTCGGCGAGGAAACGGCAGCCGACCACATAGTCCGGGCCAACCCGTTCCCTCACGGCGCCATAAACTTCAAGCGGCAGGCGGACACGATTTTCACAGCTGCCGCCATAGCCGTCCTGTCGGGTGTTCTTGCGCGACAGGAAGGAGGCCATGGTATAGGCATGGGCATAATGCAGCTCGACGCCGTCGAAGCCGGCCTCCCGTGCCCGCCCTGCGGCATTGGCGAACAGAGCGGGGAGCACCTGTGGCAGCTCGGCGATGTGCGGCAGCTCCATGTCGGTGACGCGCTCGCGATGGCCGAATTCGAGCGACTCCATTTCGCGCCCGCTCAGCACCCTCGCCAGTTCATCGCGTTTCATGCCGGCCAGCCGCTGGCGGATGACAGCGTCGCCCGGGTTGTCATCGAAGGCGGCGCGGTGGGAATCGGTGAGGGTGAGAAAACGCTCGAAATATTTTGACGCCGCCGGCCGGCGCCGGATCGCGAGAAAATCGATGATCTGGATCAGGACCCTGGTGTGCCCGGCACTGGCGTTGCGGACCGCATCCACCAGACTCCGCAGCCCGGGAATAAAGCGGTCGTCGCCGATCCGCAGCAGCGGGCCACTGGCAACATCGCGGATGCCGGTGGCTTCGACCACGATGGCTCCGGGGCGGCCCCGGGCAAAACGCGAATACCAGTCGATCACGTCGCTGGTGACGAAACCGTCCTCGGTGGCGCGCCAGGGCACCATCGCCGGAATCCAGGTTCGCTGTTCCAGCACCACCGGGCCGATGGCCACGGAGGAAAAAAGACGGGATGCATTCGCCTCCTCACGGGTGGGAACGCGACCAGGGGTTGCTGTGTAGGAAATGCGTTGAGAGGGGCGCCACATCGTCTCGTCGCCTCGATCCGGGGTTGATGATTTCACGACGTTTCGCGGCCATGGAGCCGCAGGGGTGAATTTTGTTTATTGATAATCAATTTAGAAGTCAACTATCAAGCGGGGCCGGCCGGACACCCCCGCCGGGAAGGGGCCGGGTGGCGGAAAAGATCCCGGCTCGGAGCCCCCGGGGGGCGCGGGATGGCGCCGGAAGGGAACCGTGGGGGCATGTCGCCTGGTTGGAGGTCGCTTTGGGAGCAGGTCGGCTGGGGTGCGGGTGGGCTGCTGTTTCCGGTTTTCCGTGCCGGAATTTCGCCCTCGCGTGCAACGGCATCTGCTGCGGCAGCCGCGAGGGCAGCCAGCGTGCGAAGCTGGAGAGCAGGCGGGATCGGCAGGGTGTGCGAGGAAGCGGGAAAAATCGCACAGCCTGGCGCCAGTTGGTCCCAGCCGTTAACAGCGCATGCGGATGTTTGCGGGTCGGTGTGTTCGTCGCCCCTATTCGCGGCAGGACGCGCGGGTCATGGCGGCGGTTAACGGTTTGCCTGGGGGAAGCGGTGAAACGCATCGCCCATGACCCCCTGGCGCAGCCCTGCGGCAGTGTGCTGCCGCTCGGGTTATCGGGCATTCGAAAATGGGGTCTGCGCCCTTGCCGGGAAATGGGGGGATGGCGAGGCGGGCAGTCCGGATGATGCTTCCGGAAAAATAATGCAATTGAATCAAAGAAATTGGTGACGCTTAAGTCCTGCCAATAGTGGCCCGGTCTGTGTTTCATGCTCCATATAGCGCCGCGGGGCGATTACGCTTGAATCATGGCCCATCGACAGCTGTTGCAAAATTCGTACATTTTGAAACATTCCCGTTCTGAGACCGAAATCCTGCTTCCAAACCTGATCCGAGTGGCCCCATTATGCCTGCCAATAAGGCGGGTGCTCCGGAGCGATCCGGCATCCGTATCGAGAAATCCGTAAAGACTTAAGGGGAGGAACTACCCGATGCTGGTCAGCAGGCCAATTATCGTCGCCGGTTTAATTGCAATGTCGGTGACTGCCGCAAATGCCTATGAATTCGGTTTTCCCGGATCACCGACGAAGCCGGGTGTCACCATCGGGGTGCCTGCGGCTGCACCGCCGGTCGGTTTCTATGCTTTCGATCAGTATTTCGATTATACCGCCAAGAGTGCAGGTGCCCCCGGGGGCAATCCGCATGCCCAGGTTGACTATCTCTCGCATGGATTCGTGTGGTCCCCAGGCTGGACCTTCCTTGGTGCCCAGTATAGCGGCGTCCTGATTGCGCATTACGGCTATGCCAATATCGGTGCGCCAGCCAATGTGATCGCCTCGGGCTTCCATGACCCGTATCTTTCCAACAGCCTGAGCTGGAAGCTTGGCGACAGCGGCTTTTTCGTCAAGGCGGCGCTGGGCATCTATATGCCGATCGGCACCATGCATGGGCCGGCGGGGCTCGGCGACAACGGAAATCCGTGGTGGACGTTCCAGCCCAATATCGCGATCTCCTATCTCAAGGATGGCTGGAATCTGACCGCCAATATTTTTGACGAGATCAATACCGCAAACAGCTACACCAAGTATCGCACCGGCGACATCTTCCACGTCGAGCTGACGGCGGTGAAATCGATCGGAAAGTGGAAGATCGGCCCGGTCGGTTATTATGTCGGGCAGATCACCAACGACCGTTCCAGCGCTTACTATAATTATGATGTCCAGTCGAACCGCTATGATGTCTGGGCCGCGGGCGGTCTGATCGGCTATGACTTCGGGCCGGTGGCCGTGGATGTCTGGGCCGTCCAGGAAGTCTCGGCCAGGACCACTGGTGGTACTCCTGGGGCTGCGGGGGCGAACAGCGTGTTCAAGGGTCTGAACGTGATGGCCCAGTTCAACTATAAGCTGTGGTCGCCCGGCGATGACGCGCCGAAGCCGAAATATAGCGGATTCTACAAGTAAAGATCTGAAGGCCGGATCCGATAAAGGTTGATGAAGAGGGGCGGCTTGAGGTGGATCCACCTCAAGCCGCCCCTCTTCATTCTTCATTTCAAGGCGGTGCCGTGTCGATGACCGCACCCGGTGACGGGGGCCGGATTGTCACCGCGGAGAACGACAGGTGGCGGGGCGCATCAGGCGGGCGGACAGGGGCGGCCTTTTCGGATTCACGCCCGGCCGGGCCTTGCCGGGTCTCGTGACTGGACGCGGTTGTTTGGCGGAGCAGAGTTGCCGCCGCCGGATTCCCGCAACAAGGTCTGCGGTGACGCCGGCGCTACAGCAGATTGGTGCATGCATGCCCTTGACGGTCTGTCCCTCCACCCTTCGCGAGCCGGCGAAACGGGCTTGCGCCGGAGGCTAAGGAGCGCGGCCGCGTTCACCGCAGACATGGAAGCGCTGCGCGCCGATCAGCCGCTCATCACCTCGCCGCCCGCAACCACGATGGCCTGCCCGGTGATCGCGCTGGCCCCGTCGCCTGCGAGCCACAGCACGGTTGAGGCGACTTCATCGGGGGTGACAAGACGGCCTTGCGGGTTGCCACGGGCGAGACTGGCGCGCGCCTCACCGGAGGATCGTCCGGTTTTGCTGGTGATCAGCTCCACCGCATTGTCCAGCAGTGGCGTATCGGTAAAGCCAGGGCACACCGCATTGACGGTGATAGGGGTCCGCGCCAGCTCGAGTGCCAGCGCCCGTGTCAGCCCGATGAGACCGTGTTTGGAGGCGCAATAGGCGGTGACATAGGGATAGGCGACCAGTCCGGCAGTGCTGGCGATGTTGATGATGCGGCCAGAGCCACGGCGCCGGATTGAGGGCAGTGCCGCCTGGGTGACAACAAAGGCACCGGTCAGATTGATCGCCAGCACGCGGTTCCAGACCTCAAGCGAGGTCTTCTCGAAAGGAGCGGAAGGAGCCTCGCCGGCGCAGTTGACGAGGACAGCGATGTCACCGAAGCGGCCGGTCGCAGCCGCGATGCCGCTCGCAACCGTTTCCGGAGAGGTGACGTCGAAACCGTCGATGACGTGAGCCTCGCCACCGCCGGTGGTGATTTCGGCGGCAACGGCCTCAAGCGGTGCAAAGCGCCGCCCAACCAGTGTCAGGACGTGCCCCCCGGCAGCCAGACTGAGCGCAATGGCCTTGCCGATTCCGCTGCCTGCACCGGTGACCAATGCGTGTCGATGCCCGTTCATTGTCGTCTGCTCCTTTATCGATGCCTTTGTCTCGAAGTGGATCGGATCTGCGTGGGACGGTCCGGGCGTGGTCGCTGGCGGCTTCCGAACGGGGGCCGGAGCCGTGGCTTGTGCTGCCGGAAAGTCATGACGTCGCCGTGTCCGCTCCCGCACCTCTGCTGCGGTGCAGGATCGGGCCCGGCGGGCAGAATATCGCTTCTCATCTCTCCCCGCTCGATCGAAAAAGCCCGGGTCGCCGTGCGTGGTCCTGGCCGCGCCATTGTCCTGTTGCGCTGCGGCGAAACGCCGCCGGTATGATAGTTTAGAAACAGAACAGTTTACAAGTAAGATAATTTGGACGTAAGACGATCGGGAGCGTGGGTGAAGCGCGATTTGCGGTGACCTCCGGAGAACAGCTTCAGGCGAGCCCGGATCCGAGAGGCAGGCACCGTGAAAAACAAGAATGGCGGCAACAGCGCCGCGTGCAAGGCGGGAGGATCCGACTGCTGCGGTGCAGCAGGAGCGGTGCCCCTTCCCGCAGGTGACCAGCTGCCGGACCGCGGGTCCGGTTGTGGCGCGGCGCGCGTTGTTCCGTGGTGGAGAGAGGAAGCATGATGACGGAACATGAGAAACATACCCTCAAGGAGGAACTCCATACCCTGAAGGAGGAATTTCACCACCTTCAGGAAGAACTGATGGAGGTCGAGGACGAACTCGTCGAACCGGAATTCCTTGAACATGCGGTTCCGGCGGAGGCCAGGGTCGGCCGTGGCGCGCTGGCGCTTGCCGTGACCTCGATCACGAGCGGCTTCTTCTGGCTGTTCTACGGTGCTCTTGCCGCGACACTGGTGGGCACCAGGCAGGCCATCATAGGACTGGCCGCCGCCACCGTGCCGTTCATTCTTCTGAGCTGGCCCTATGCGACCTGGGGCGTGCGTCACGGGCTCGACGCGGCGCTGCTGGGTCGACGGGTGTTCGGCGCGACCGGGACCGTGCTGATATCGGTGCTGCTCGCTGCGAGTCTGACCTATTACGCCGTGTTCGAGAGCAGTGTCATCGCCCAGGCGCTGGAGACCTATTTCGGCGCCCTCGATATCCGCTGGTGGTACCTGATCGTGGTGGTGGCGATGCTGCCGATGATGCGGGGCAGCGTGCACACCTGGATGGGGAAACTCAACGGCGTCCTGTTGCCGGCCTTTCTCGTCGGGCTGGTCGCGACCGTGGTCACGATCGGTTATCGCACCGGATGGAGTTCGGCCTGGCTTGACAGCCAGGGCGTGCTTCCGCCTGCGGTGCTCGGTGTGCCGGGATGGTTCTTTGTCGCGGTCCTCTATATGGGCGCATGGATCCAGATGCCGATGATGCTCGAATTTGCGCGGCTCGGCCGGGTCAAGGACATGAATTTCCACCGCATCGTCACTTTCGGTCCGATGTTCACCGGGTTCACCTATTTCGTCAACGGCGTGGCCGGAATTTACATCGTGCATGCGTCCGGACTGAATGTCGCCGGGGGCGAGGCCGGCGTGGTCAACGCCACGCTGGCCGCGTTGGGCTTCTGGGGTCTGGTGTTCGTGATTGCCACCCAGATCAAAATCAACTCGCTGAACTATTATGTGTCGTCGGCGAACTGGCAGCAGCTCGCAGCAACCTATCTGCGCCTCGATCTTTCCCGCGTAACCTGGGTGCTGATCACCGCCCTCGTCGTCTTCATCCTGATGCTGACGGACGTCTTCACCTATCTGCAGCGGGTGGTGACGTGGCAGGGCGTCTTCCTGGTCGGCTGGGTCGGTGTGGTGACGACGCATTTCGCCCTGTCGCGCTCCGATCGTGAACGCGGTCCGGAAACCAGGCCCGAGCGCCTGCCGGCTGTCACCATCGCGCTTGGCGCCTGGGTTCTGGCTTCCCTGGTCGGCATCTTCTTTGCTGAAAGCAAGGCGAGTTTTCCAGTTGCCGGAGGTCTTGCGCCCCTCATCACCCTGATCATCTCCGTACTGCTCTATGTCGGGATCTGGTTTGGCGGCGTGCGAAAGACCGGGAATTCGAAGTGACGACAAGGGGGGGCCTTGCCGGCTTCCCGTGCCATGCCGGCAGCCGGATCAGGCCGGGCTGCCGGCAATGTGCGCTGTGGCTGGGGGGCCGCGTGCTGTCCCCCCGTCCGGGCAGGTTCCCTGCCGGGGGCCCGATCGGTGCCGCTTTTGGCAAGCGGGAAACCATGGCCTTGCGGACAGGCGTTCGCGATCTGGCGGGAGCCGGCTGCACAGAGTGTCCGGAGCGTCACGATGTGCGGGTGGCGCGGGAGGTGTCGGCGATCACGTTCCAGCGTTCATTGTCTATCCGCTATTGCGGCCGTCGGCCCTTTGTCTGCGGCGTCGGCCGCAGATGGTCCAAGAAGTCCGGCTTTCTCAAGAAGCGCCATTCCCTGGCTCTCAACCAGGGTTTTGATGTGCATCACCTCCCTTTTGGTCAGGCAGGGACGATACCGCCTGGCCCACCAGGCTGGCAGCATGGCGGTCAGACTTGCGCCTCCTGCTCTCATTCGCGAACGGCTTGCCGTTCCCCGGACATCTCGCTGCGGCCTTTGACCACGGAGGCGACGATCAGTGCATAGGCGATCGCAAACACCACGTTGATCATCGCGGACATTATCCGCTCGCTCTGCTCCAGGGGCCAGCCAGCCTTGGTTGCCACCAGGACCAGGTAGCCGGGCAGCAGCAGAGACGCCGGCGTTGCGATCAGAAGCAGAATCATGCTGATCAGCGTAAGTCTGGCAGGACCGGGATAGCGTTCCCGGAACTGGAATGCGGCGACGATGCCCGCGGCATAGGCCAGCAGCGCCGGTGCATGCGGCAGCAGCTGATGCCAGAAGCGGTTCAGGGAGGCGAGTACCATGCTGTCGATCATTGCGCTCCCTCCGTGCGATCGGTAGTGCTCTGTGCAGGCTGGCGCGCATCCCTACCAGGGCGGCGGTGGGTCAGGCTTCCTGACATTCCACCCCTCCCATCGTGCTCTCAATGGACACCCCAGGCTGGTTTGGCTGGACGCATCGTGTTGGAGAGGTCTGGTTGTCGCGGTTGCTGAATACGGCCATCAGCAGGAGCCCCCAGGCCATGGCCTGAATGACCGCCCAGGAGACGGTATTGACACCCAATGCCCAGCCGAGCTGGTCGATGCTCCAGTCGTCGCTCTCGACCAGATAGCAGCGGATGAGTGATCCGCCTACCGTCGCTGCAACAAGAAGGACCATTCCGGTCAGCATCAACATCGCCGGCCGTGGGTATCGGCGCCGGTACATCAGCGCGGCACCAGCCCCTGCAAGACAGATCAGAAGCGCGGGGACACGAACCGCGAGATGATGCAGATATACCGAATACTCAGTATCCATTACGACTCTACCCGCCCCGGACCACGAATTCGCGGCAAGCTGCAACGGCTTCCATGCAGCCTTCCGATCTGGTCCGGTATAAATGATTTGCGAACCAAGGACGATACCGCAGTTCCTACCATGTGCTGTCGGCAGTTGAAAAGCTTCGATCTTGATCCCTTCGCCGCGCAAACCGCAGCTTCGGTCCAGACTGCCCCTGCGCCGACCGGCAAAATGACGCCTCTGGCGGTGCCCGGTGGCCACGGTCGCGTCCGTCATGAGGACCGCCTTGCCGTTGGCGGTGACCGGAGAATCGAGTGCGGTGCAAACAGATGCAGGTATTGGGATAGGGAGGAGGCGCGCCGCCGCGATCCTGGCGGAACATGCCAACTCGATGAATTCTCACAGTGATTCTGGCACGGCAGGGAGTGCAACCGGATGTTTCGGGGGACGGCTTCGTTGCACCGCAGCACCGGATGGATCGCAAACCTCCGCCAGCGAGCTGCGCCATCCGGGAATTTTAATTGAATGAATCTGTGATCAAAGATTCAACATAACTATCGCTTGATTGCGGGGACAGGGCAGATCTCGAGTGACAATAGCGTGAGGCAGTGGCTTTTCGATCACAGCCTTCAAGCCGGGACGTTCTGACTGAACAAGGGGCGCAAGCAGCCTCATTCCTGGTATCAGGGCAGATGTTATGTCACATCTCTGTTACCGGCGCGCTGCACCAGGAACCGGGACTGCAATTTTCGAAACGGCCCGTCGGACTTCGGAATCGGCAACGTCCAGGAGAGGCGATTCGAATATTTTTTCCTCGCTGCCGAGGCGATTATTGCCGTCACGAATGCGTGAGCGGAGGAATCCGGGAAGGAACTCACGGCTGCGTCGAAACGCGCAAACAGTCACCATCATCCGCAATATCGACTGGCTTTCAGGAGCGCCAGACCTGACTCGGTCTCAAAGCCGTGATTGTCGGCGAAAGCGTGATGGGAGCCTGGATGGAACAGGAATCCCGTTTTGATGCCATCACTGGCTGCAGAGGGGGGCGGAGAATTTCACGGAGTGGCGCAGCCTGGTCGGTCCCAATTTTGTCGCGCCACCGGATGTCGAGCACACCGAGACGGTACTGACGGGCTGTCCTGACTTTTTCCGGGCCCTTGGTGCAGGGCCACTGGGCAAGGTTGGGCAAGGGTGTCGGGTCCGCACCAGTCCGCACCTTCGGACTCGAGGCGGACCAGCCAGCGCATCCACCTTTCGGTGTCCTGACGCGGGGGCCATTGACGGTTGTGGCAAGGACCTGCCGCTGTCGACACGACAGAAAAAGATGTGCGCGGGGCCGGTGAAACACCCGCAAAGGGGGGCCTGCTGAAGAGAATTCAGCCGCCGGCGAAGGGACTTGCGACTGGTCTGGCACCACGCGATGGGCTGGATCGCCTGTCGCATCCGTCTGCGCCAGCATTGGTGAAACGACAGGACAGCCCTGGCGCCAAACCAGGATCTGGCAAAGACACGAGCCCGCATCCCGCATCATCGGCCCCGGTCAGCGGCCCAGGTCAGCGGCCCAGGTCAGCGGCCCAGGTCAGCGGCCCAGGTCAGCGGCGCCGAAGTGACGGCATCGCCGAAGTCAGCGGCCGCCAATTCGGCGGCATCCAGGTCCGACGGGGCTGCGGGCGGCATCGCAATCGTTCGAACCTGGGCCTTCCTCCTTCACATTGTCGCCTGCCATTCTGAACTCGCAGATGCACCCAGCAGACTTCCGTCAATTTTTCCCCGGTTGATGGATCGGGAGGGTCGCAGAAATATCAATTATCCTGACCTTCTGCCGGAGGAACTCGTCCTTTGCACTTCGTTGCGGGAATCGGATGCGCAGCACCCACCGACGACTCAGTAAATGCGACGTCCGGCGCGTCGCAAAAACGTCATCGATGATGACTCATTGGGAACAATGAGTCTCCTTTTCAGATTGCACCGCAACTCTCGCATGCCTCACGTCACAGCCTGATCGGTAAGGCATTGATTTGTTGCAGGCCGCAGCGAAGCGCGGCGCAGGGTGAGATAGTATCCACGCCCGCTGTCCTGAACTCGCTCCAAAAGTTCGATGGAAATCACCCAAAGCCATTGCGTTGTGAGACCGAACTATTACACTCACTCATGCCGATTTGTCTGGCTTGATCGCGTACGGCACCTCCAACCTCCTGGAGGTCAACAGGTTTTCAAATTTGAAAGGTGCCTAACGATGTCTCATCTTGTCGACAATCTCAACGCGGCGATTGCCAACCTTGGGGGAGCAATTGATCACGCTGTGACAACGCTGGAAGCTCAGGCGGAAATTGAATACTCGATTGCCAGACTCAATCAGTTGACCGAAAAGCTCAAGGCCGTACTGCCGTCTGTGCCTCCGCCGGTTGATGCGGCTGAGTCCAGTGCTGTCCCCGATGCGGCTGAAGCTGTGCCGGTGGCGGTTGAGGCTGAGGCTGCGCTGGAGGCGGTTGAGGCTGAAGCTGTGCCGGTGGCGGTTGAGGCTGAAGCTGTGCCGGTGGCGGTTGAGGCTGAGGCTGCGCCGGAGGCGGTTGAGGCTGAAGCTGCGCCGGAGACGGTTGAGGCTGAAGCTGCACCGGAGGCGGTTGAGGCTGAAGCTGCACCGGAGGCGGTTGAGGCTGCTGCCGATGTTGCTGAAAAAGCGCTGGGCGAGTCGATCGATGCGCCATCCGCTGAACCCCAGGCAAGCGAAACCAGCACCGTCGTCGAACCTGCCCCGTATTGAATGCTCCTTCCGCTTGCCGTCCTGCGATGGCAGGCTTTTGCCATTGACACGATACACCGACTCTTCCAGCGCTCCTCCGAGCCGTGACGTGCGGTATTGGGCTGCCGAATGTCCGTTTGCATCCGGCAGCCTCCCTTTTTCCTTATCGGCTGGATCCGGTTTCCTGCCGGTTTTCTGCCCACGTTCCATCTCTGCAGCGACTGACCGTGCTGTCTTTTTGACGCTGTCGAGGCCCAGCCATCTTTCATGACGAGAGGTGATTCGTGGCAAATGGGTGACCATTCCGGTTGGAGAGCGGCAATTTTTCCCGGATTTCGCGCCGAGTGCGAACTGCCCCCTGTCCCTTGCCCAACCCTGTCCCTTGTCCGACCTGGGCAGTTACCCTGCCGGGAACCGGCAGGTTCCGACCACCGTGACTTCCTGCACGTGGCCTTCTGCGGTTGCGGAACGTCGGGCATGGCGACGGGGGCGGTATTCAGTGCAGCCGGCCGGTCGGGGGAACCGGAACTCAATCACTCGCTTCTGTCGCCCGGAGCGTTGCCGGCGGTGCCTTGTGCCACGTCCTCTGGCCACCCGCGTCGGGCGGGCGAGCAGGGGCAGCGTCGGCATATCGCAGCTCATGAACGCGGCTTTCGGCCTGAGGGGCCATGGCAAATACAGGAAGGCTCGCGTCTTTCCGCGACAACGGAGGCGAATGTTGACGCTGACGAAACCTGTACGTGCAAACTCGCAGCGACAATCAGCAGCGTTGAGTTCGAGGTTGGGTCGCGCGCCAGGCATGCGGCAGTTTTGACGACAGCGTTGTCAGCAACAGGATCGGTGGACTCGGTTCACAATGTCGCCCGCGATGATGAGGGAACTTTCGGTGCCATACAGATCCTCAATTCCAGGACGGAACACCGGGACTTGTTGGCAAAGGGGCGCCGGCTCGGCCTGCGATGGGAAAAACTTCGTGATCGGGAATGCATGTTAATGTATATTGACAAAATTACCGACTGGTAGTAATATCAAAGATAGGGGCGGAGTTAGCGATCGGAAAAATGAGGATCGTCAGCGTACAGGATCTCGGTGCCATAATCCGGCAAAGACGCAAAACTCTCGGGCTGACCCAACTGCAGCTCGCGGAGCGGTGTGGGGTTGGCACACGGTTCATCGGAGAGCTCGAAGGCGGGAAGAATTCCGCCCATCTGGGCAAGGCGCTTCTTGTCGTACAGGAGGTCGGCCTTCAACTTGAGGCCGGGTCGACTTCCGTGCCGCAGGCTGTGCAGTCACCAGACCAGGACCAGGACCAGGCCCTCTCCTGAGGTTTTTTGCGGTCAGGCTGCGGCAGCGGGCGTGGTCCGCGGTTGGTGGCGTGACAGGCCAGGGGAATGACCAATCCCTGGTCGCTGCCTCTTTTCGTCTGCCGGAACAATGCCGCCTTTGGCGCTCCAGGGTCCCGACTTTGCCGCTACGCGTCACTTGTTGGCAAAAGACCGAAGGGACCCTGCGTGCCTTGGGGCTGACGAGCAGAACCTGGGAGGTCACGGAACCGGATGACCTCTGGACCTTCCCTGCCGGTGATCCCATCTTCAGAACAGGGGGCGTCATTTTTTCTGTCTCTTCCGGGCCTTGCGCTGCTGGTGTGGCAGTTTCCCGCCGCCCCCCCAGGATTGAAACCGTCTCCGGGGCTCCGCACAGGATGGCGGCAGTTTCTTTGCAGGCACCTGCCGGTTTGGATGGCAGGGGACATGGTGCCCGGACATTTTGGCGCAGGGCCGGGAAAACGGCGGCAGAACATTCTTGATTAATTATCGTCACGGAAGATTTCTGATCTGAAATGGGTCTGCTGTTGGCGAAGCTGCCTGCAATGCTGTCGCAGCAGCTCTGCTTGCGCCTTGCGTTGTCCGGAAACACAGGATCCAGAGATCAGGCAGAGGTGATGGCTGGTGTGAGCGGTCCTTTCCCGCACGTGCGGCAAGGCCTCTTCCGCACCCGAAAAAGGGCCGGGCCAGCCGCGCGTGCCGTAACTTCCTGACTTGGGGGGAGGGAGAGAATTGGCGCCACACCACTCAGGCGTGTATCCGCGAAGAGCGCTTCCTGCCGGGGAATAATCGGTCCGATTCTTCGTGGCTGACCACTCTGGTGATGAAGGTGTCTGGCGGTCTCGTGACGGAACGCGTGCTGCCGAGATGTGCTCCCCCCTTTTTCGCAAAGATCATCTGCGATGGGGGTACCGGGCCCCGGATCAGCAGAATCGGCCCGGGAAAGCACAATCGCCCTCCAAAAGGAGAGCTGCTCTGGAATCGACACGCATGTCCGGCGATTGAACATTGAACGGCCTGTCGCGCCAGACATCGGAACCGGTGTCACCTTCCCGGTGCGCTATCGCCATTGACAACAAGGTCGTGCAGCCTGTTGCCACTATGCGGCAGCCCCATCCTGCTGCCGGTTTCCTTCTCCGTCTTTTGTCAACCTCGACATGTTACCAGAGTGTGACGCCCGGAAAGGGACATCGATCGGTATCAAGTCAAGGCGCTGCAGCCGCGCCTGTGATAAGATTGGTCCTCGAACAGGGCTGCAGGTTTCACACAGATCGGCATCATGTCTCTCATCCGATCGGATTGGTACCAGGCCAATGTCTTATCCAGGTGCGTTATTCAGGGCCGGAGCGGAAGCTGGAGTGCAGGTCTTCCCGGAGCGCACGTGTTCCAGGAGGATCAGGTCTTCGCAGGAGGAGATGGCATCTCTGGCTCGTCCAGGACATCGCCGGGCGGCGGGATGCGGATCTGGAAAAGCGTCGCCTATTGTTTATTACAGGCAGAAAGTGGTACCAGCGGGTGGCGTGGCGCCGCCCGCTCGGGCCGGGTTTGATCGACCAGCGGCGGCGGGCACGCAGATGGGCAACTCTCTTGTGAAAGACGGAGGTTGCAATCGGGATCAACCTGCAGGAATGACTGCGCTCGAAGAGAAAACAGGGGAGGAACGACTCCCGACAAGGATGCCCGATGCTCCTGCCATGCGCGCCGCTTCGGAACCCGCGAAAGCTCCTTTGTCGGGGTCGGGAACACGCAGGCACCGCACGGCTCCTGTCGAACCGAAGGTTCCGTCACCGGTAGCCTCGTCGGGACGCTTGAGGGCAACAGCATTGGTTTTCCACAGGGCTTGGCTTGGCCCATCAAGGCCGCGTCGGCGGCGTTGAAATTTGACGGTGAGATGGCAAATGCTCACTGAATTTGAGCAAAACTGGGTCTATTGCGGCTGGTTCCAGGACGAGCTGGCCGAGCCCAGTGATGAAGACCGCGAATGGCTCGCCGTCATCATCATAACCGCCAGTTCGGCTGAAAAGGCACGCGAATGGGGCGATCACCTTGCCAGGAAACGAACCAGCCGCAATGATGGCAACATCTTCCTGTGGTCGGAGGTCCGCCTGCCGGATGACCCTCGCTATGCGAGCTGTGTGGATCACTGGACGGACGTTCCGGTAATCTGTTACGGCGAAGAGATCGACGACGCGCGTATCGGCTGGTAACGGCCGGGCCCGGCGACAGGAAACCGGCGGATGCCACCGCTGCCGTCAGCGTAGTCGCCACCGGGACCTCCCCTGATCCGACAAGGCAGCCGCGTTTCAACAGCCCCTCCCGACAATCCATACGCCATGTTCATTGAAGACCGGATCGCGTGGTTCCTCAGGCATGTCGTCGCTGGATACAGATGCCTGCCAGAATGCGGCGTCCGCCTGCCAGGACGTATCGTATGTGCGGTTATGAACGGCGTTCCCCCTTTCCCCTCGTGATCCGGCGCATCCGGCAACGGATCCATTTGACAGGATCGTCGCAAGGCCCGGCAGACGTGCGGCTTGCATTGCGGCATCGCGAGATGCAATCCGGTGCCCCGCAGTTGGCACCACGGTTGTCGATGCCGGCGCGCAACTGTCGCTGTCAACGGTCGCCCGGGATTTCCGCGCGGCAGCCGCCATCCTGCCCGCCGGGTTCGTGTGCGCCTGCTGAGCCTGGCCGACCGCGCCGTGATCCTGCCGCAGGGGTGCTCCGTTGGGTCAGGACGGCAGGAATGGTGGACGATAGCTGCGGGAATGGCGTTGCCGCGCGGCGCCGATCGCAGATTGAAGCGCGCTCGTGCCGTTGCGCCAAATGCGGCTGACACGTCGAAAGCCGAAAGGGCTTCGGGGCATTTTGGCAGCCGAGGACCGATTGGCAGGTGATGTCCGGTGTCTTTGCGGCAGGCATTGTGCTGTGCCAGCAGGAGCGGGCCCGTGCAGCGAAGCTGACAGGCCCATTTCGGATGCGGCTCGCGCAATCCTGCCGTGCATTGCCGTGCGCATTGCGATGAGACGGTCTTGCCGAGGCGGCGCCTTCTGTTGGTGGCGATAAATTCCCGCCTGATTTTGGCGATACCGGGCAATGACGGCAATCGTCACCCAGGGTGCGCGATGGGTTGGAATCTCTGGTCGCATTCGCCGGAATGCGCACCCAGGGTCTCGCCTTTCATCGGGCGCTGCCGCTGCCTGAGTGCAGACTGCCGCGCGTGCGGCAGGCCGTGGTGTGCCACGACTTGTCGATGGCGGCTGAAGCGTATTGTGGTTCGCCGATGATCTGGTGCCTTCACTACCAATCAGGCCGGGCGGTCGCCAAGGATAGACGGGCAGTTCGTGAGGCAGCAGGTCAGGGTCGAAATCGAGGCGCGGGGCACAGCGCATGTTGGCCACTGCGCATGTTGGCTACAGCCGCCCTGAAACGGCGCTGCCGGTTGCGGTCAGACTGCCGTGCCCGGTGCGCACAGAGTGCGGAAATACTGCGGGCGCCTTGTGCCTTGTTGACCAATTGCCTTGTTGAGCAATTGGCTTGTTGACCCAATTGGCGTGTTGACCAGTCAGGCACTGACTGCCGCTCGACACTTCCTGCGGCAAGGAACTGAATAGGAAGCGAATAGGCTGTGCTTGCGTTGTGCGATCCCGTCCTTTTGATGAAATATTGTGCTTTAGAGATATATCACTGGAATTCAGAATGCAAGGTCGATTACCAGGATACCCTGCTGTGGTTCCGCTGATGACTGACGATCGACGTGGAGTTTGAAGTTCCCGGTGTTGCAGTTTCTGCACAGAATGCCGAGCCGAGGTGCAATCTGTGCATGTGAGTTCCCGCGTCGAAGAACCGGGAACCGAAGGTATATATTGGGGAGGCTGGCGGACGTCGGCGAAGCAGGAACAAAAACAGGATGCATTGTCTGGTGTGATGAGTTATCGGTCGGAGGCGATCCATCGGGGGATGACATGGATTGCGACAGATTTCTGCAATCATGGGTTGTATGCTGCAACCAGGGCGGGACACGGAACCACCACTGCACGTTTTCCGTGTGATTTTTTCACCCGGCGACGGTCTGATTTGTCGACGAACGCTAATTCCTGCGCCAGATGAAAATGTCTGGAACGGATTCCATCAACAAGCTGTCTGCGCAAAATGGGCGGGTGTGGAACATGACCTGAGAGGCAGAGGGTGGGAAGGCGAGAGAGACCGGAATGAAGAGCCAGACGGCGAAGAAAGCGAAACCGGGCACGGCGGGGAACCACGATGTGGAAATCGGCAGGCGCATTCGGCTGCGCCGGATTGAGCTGAAAATTTCTCAGGGGGAGCTTGGAGAGAGGCTCGGGGTGAGCTTCCAGCAGGTTCAGAAATACGAGAAGGGTGTCAACCGGGTTGTTGCCGGGCGGCTGCGGCAGATCGCGGCGGCACTCAGCGTCCCTGTCACTTTTTTCTACGAGGGCAATGACAGGGAGCGCCAGGCCGACAGCCTGCGGTTCATGGACAGCGCCTTCAGCCTGCGGCTGTTGCGTGCTTACAGAAAGATCCGGAACCACGCGATTCAGCGCCAGCTGGTAGCGCTGGTGGAGCTGATCGGCGGCACCGAGGAAGATTGACGGCATCGCGGCCGCCTGTGCGCTGTCCTGGCGTGGCGCCGAGGTCAGAGGTCTGGACGGGGAGCAGAGGTGGTGATGGGAACTCAGGGAATTCCAGTACAGGACGAGCGGGTTGCCTCGGGTGTGAGTCAGTCCGTGGGCATTTTCGCCAAAATCACACTCGGTTACCGATGCGATTCGGCTTTGTTCTTTTAACGATTCAGGAGCCACGAGGAGCCGCCATTGAAATCTCCGGCGGATTTGATTCCCGCTGGAAGCGCGGCAGGAATTCCAGCTTTGTGAAGGCAGACCCGACAATGACCGATGACCGACCAGCTCAGGATCGATTTCAATAGCGCCGCTGAGGCGTATCGGGCACTGGAGACGATGTTCGCTGCGGTGATGGGCGGTCGAAAGCTCCAGCACATTGACGGGATGTTCAGCGGCAACCCTGCGCTGGAAGTGCATGTTTCGTCACTGTTGGGGATCATTCGTCCGGAAGATGTCGCGTTACGGCGGTGCCGGTACGGCAGCGCTGTGGGTGAGGGATGCGGCGCGCAAGGCAGGCGCAAGAGGGCGGACCCGAGAGCGCAGGCTTGAGCGTGCTGGTCTGCGAAAGCAGCAAAAAGGCCGGCTCTCTGCGGATTTGAGCGGCTAACCGGGGCTTCTGGTGCCGGCCTGCGTGGGTCAACAGCAACTCCCCGCGCGCGCTCCTGCGCCTGTCATGTGGGGCCTCGATTGACTGCGGGGACGGCCTTTCGACATGCCCGGCCCCTCGGTGTCCGGCCACAGAGTTTCCGCCTGACACAATCTGAGGTAGCTTTGCTGTGCCATGAGTCAACTTTGGCGGGAATTTCCTGCCCGCAGAAATCCGGGAAGAGGAAAACAGCTTTACTGGCGCACAACACGCGGGGAAATCACGCTGATCGAGCAGCCTTATTGGAACGCTCCGGGACCATGCCGGTCATTTTGGCCGCGTGCATGTGCGCGGTCGGATGTGGTTGCTGCCGGTGATGGGCGTCGCAACAGATCTCGCTTGCGGACGAAGCCTTGCGGCACCGGCGCCAGGTCGAAGGAGCATCACGGCATGGATGTGTCGGAAAGCTGTGCTCCAGCGCCGCTTGAGGAGCGATCGGCGAAGAAATTGGCAGGCGCTCAAGGCTGCTCCTTGCGACTTCGCCTGAAAAACAGGAAAGCCATTATTGGTCAAATCGATGGTCGCATGGTTCCGGTCTGCGGAAGCGAACCGCAGACGACCCGGGACCCCGTTTCGATTCCGGGGGGAGGTACGGTGCGGCGCGCCCTTGTGGCGGGAGAGAACCGGGAGATTTGACGATGGTGGCACCCTGGACGGCGGTGTTGCCGCCGCTGGCGAGGCTCTTGCGGCGCGGCGTCAGGCGAGCTGTGTTTTTGCCGAAGCAGCCACGTTTGCGGGACGGGAGACGTCGTCGACGGGAAGATCCGTTTCACCCACAGGTCGCCGACCAGCAGAGCTGTCTCGCTGATCGGCATCATGTTTGCGGATATGTCGCGGCAGCTGCGCTGTTCTTTTGCACAGAACCGGAGCCGAACCGGCGTCCTGGGTGTCGAAGCCGGGAAGGTTCTTCGCACGCTCTTGTCCGGGATCGAGCCGGAGAAGGTCGCCGACGAAAAACGAAAATGCACCGCTCCGCAAAGCTCATCGCTGTTTCGCCAATCGCGCCCCGGGCTGTGCGATGTCTTGACGCCATCAGGAACGATCGCCCGGTCGGTTTGCGCGATCAGGTGAGGTGGTGCGATGCGGTCGATGCCCTCCGGCTTCGTGCCAGCGACAGCGAAGGACGGCACGGAGGCTGAAAAACAGATGGCGGTCGGCGCCAGGCGCGAGGGCGCATCCAGGCGTTCCATCGCCACCGCTATCGCCGGCGTGCCGGCGCCTGCTGTTGTGCCCCTTATTGCAGTGCGGGAATGGAGCGAATTTGTTTCCGCCCCCTGAGATGTGAAACAGGTAATCTGAAATCCGATCAGAGTGCCCGACGCGGTCAGACTTTCTCCACTCAGGCCGGCGTGCGGGAGTGGACAGCACGGCAGCGGAGGGGAGCGGGATTGTGCCGTGCAGCATCATGTTGCGGCGCGATAGCGAATTGGCGCGGCTTGAAGAAGCTGTTTTGTGCAGCTGCGGCAAGCGAAGTGTTTTGAGATGGAACTACATTGCGGGAGACATCCCGAAGCGCAATTTTACGATACTGTAAAAAATCTGCTTGACCTCCCCATGACGATATCGCATAGCTGGGTTCAATTAATCATGATCAACTGACGTTCAGACAGCTGACCTCTGCGGCCGCCATCGCGCCGCATTCAAACCGGGGAGCGAGCGATGACCTATGCTGCCGAAATTCCATATCGCTGTTATTGGAGCACGCCTTTTGCCAAATGGCAGGGCTCGCTGCGCGATCTCCACAGCATCCGGCTCGCGGCCCATGTTTCGCGCCAGCGTCTGGCGGAGCTGAAGATCGATCCCAGACAGTTTGACCTCGCGGTACTCGGTTTTACCACGCCGCAGAAGCACTGTTTCTATGGCGCGCCGTGGTATGCCGGCCTGGTGGGAGCGGAAAATGCCGGTGGCCCGACCCTGTCGCAGGCCTGCGCCACCGGTGTGCGCGCGGTCCTGACCGGTGCCCAGGAGATCCGCAGCGGCATGTCGCAGATGGCACTGATTACCACCTGTGACCGCACGTCGAATGGTCCCCATGTTGTCTACCAGTCGCCTCCGGGCCCCGGCGGTACGGTGGTCTGTGAGGATCCGGTGTGGGACAATATGCAGTGCGACCCGCTGGGTGGACACGCCATGGTGACGACGGCCGAGAACGTGGCGAAGAAATACGGCGTCAGCACCCAGGAACAGCATGACATCGTGCTGCGGCGCGGTGAACAATATGCGGCGGCGCTGGCCAGCGACAGGGCGTTCCAGAGGGGCTATATGACCCTTGGCATGGAAATCCCGAGCCCGGATTTCCGCAAGACCGTCGGCGTGCTCGACGGCGATGAGGGGGTGATGAAGTCGACGGCTGAAGGTCTGGCGCGGCTCAAACCGGTGGTGGCCGGCGGCAGCGTGACCTATGGCGGACAGACCCATCCCGCCGACGGCAACGTCTCGATCGTCCTGGCTTCGCCTGAGCGGGCCCGGGAGCTGAGCCGCGACCCTGCCATCCGCATCACGCTGGAAGGCTTCGGTCTTGCCCGCGCGCCGCTTGCTTTCATGCCCGAAGCCCCGGTTCCGGCAGCCCGCCGGGCGCTTGCCAATGCGGGCGTCGACATCAGGGACATTGCTGTGGTGAACTCGCATAATCCGTTTGCGGTCAACGACATCGTGTTTGCCCGCGAGACCGGCTTTGACGTCATGGCGATGAACAATTATGGCTGCTCGCTGATCTGGGGACATCCCAATGCTCCGACCGGAATGCGCAGCATCATCGAAATGATCGAGGAACTGGTGTTGCGGGGTGGCGGAATCGGTCTTTTCACAGGCTGTGCTGCCGGCGACACCGCCATGGCGGCCGTGATCAGGGTCACCGGATCGCGGTAATTTCGCCTCTATCGCTTTGAACCCGGGTACCCCTGGCCCTCCTGCGCATTCTCTCCCGCACACAGGTGTGGGCGAACGTAACCCGACTTGTGACTTATTCAACCAAGATTAAATAGTTCTCAGGAGGAAGACTGATATGATGAGAGTAGGTGTCGATGTCGGCGGCACGTTTACCGACTTTCTGATCAAGGATCAGCACGGCGCAGCCCGAATATACAAGACGTCGACCACGCCCAAGGATCCGACAATCGGGTTTTTCAACGGGCTCGGCAAGGCGGCAAAAGAAGCCGGGATGTCACTTGAGGACTGGCTCAAGCAGGTCGAGACCATCGTGCATGGCACCACCATCACGACCAATGCGGTGCTTACCGGTGACGGAGCCCGGACCGGCTTTATCACCACGCACGGGTTCCGCGATGTCCTGAATATGCGGCGCGGCCTCAAGGATCGTCATTTCGACATCTATGCGCCGCCCCCGCCGCTGGTGTTGCGTCGTAACATCGCGGTGGTGCGGGAGCGTGTCACCTCGAACGGAGAGGTCCTGGTTCCGCTGCATGAGGAGGATGTGCGGGCGGCTGCAGCACAGTTCCGCGAACAGGGTGTCGAGGCGGTGGCGGTGTCCTACCTCTGGTCCTTCCGCAATTCCAGTCACGAACGGCGGACCAAGGAGATTCTGGCGGAGGAACTGCCGGGAATCTATGTCTCGGTGTCCTCGGAAATCCTCCCCCAGATCCGCGCCTACGAGCGTCACAGCACCACCGCACTGAACTCCTATGTCGGGCCGGTTCTGACGCATTATCTGTCGCGCCTCCTCCAGCGCCTGCATGAGCTGGGTTTCAACGGAACCCTGCTCATCATGCAGTCGAATGGCGGGGTGATGTCGCCCGAGGTGGCGCAGCAGTTTGCGTCCAACACGCTGCTGTCAGGGCCCGCCGGAGCGCCGCAGGCGGGTCTCCATTATGGAGCCATTCATCACTTCCGTAATTTCATCACGGTCGATATGGGGGGGACCTCCTTCGACGTGGCGCTGGTGCACAATGGCGTTCCCTCAATGACCACGGAAGCCAATATCCGTGGCAACCGGATCGCCTCGCCGAGCCTCGACATCCACACCGTGGGCTCGGGCGGCGGCTCGATTGCCGCAGTCGACGGTGGCGGCCTGCTCAATGTCGGCCCGAAGAGCGCCGGTGCCATGCCGGGACCGGCGTGCTATGGACGCGGTGGCACGCTGCCGACGGTGACCGACGCCAACTACGTTCTGGGCTATCTTGATTTCGCCGGCAGCGAACTCAGTCTTGACGGTGACGCGGCGCGCCGTGCCATTGAGGAGCATGTGGCCAGGCCGCTCGGAGTGGATCCGATCGAGGCGGCCTACGGCATCTATCAGGTCGTCAACTCCGACATGGCGGCGGCGATCTCGGTGGTGTCGGTGCAGCGCGGTTACGATCCCCGTGAGTTTGTGCTGGTAGTGGCCGGCGGTGCCGGTCCGGTTCACGCCGGTCCGATTGCCCGCGACCTCGACATTCCCCTGATCCAGATTCCTCGTGAATCGTCGGTGTTCTGTGCCGCGGGCATGCTGATCTCGGATCTCAAACACGACTATGTGCATACCTATCCCCGCGAGTTCTCGGAAGTCGACCTTGAGACCGTGACGAAGATCTATCACGACATCGTGGATCGGGCGATGCAGACGCTCAAGGCGGAAAATGTGCCGCCGGAGCGCTCTGTGGTCGAATATTCCGTGGACGTGCGTTACGTCGGGCAGTTCAACGAGGTCGAGGTTTCGGCGTTTGTGGGCGGCGACTTCTCGCATCATGCGCTCGAAGTGCTGGCGGAAGAATTCCATCACCGGCACGACGAGATGTACGGCTACAGCACGCCGGCGACGCCGATCGAGATGATCAATCTCAGGGTCAGCGTCCGCGGCATCACCGACAAGCCCAATGTCGAAACCTACCCGCATCGCGGGCACGATCCTTCAAGGGCACGCACCGGCTGGCGCACGGCGTGGTTCGACGGCGCCTATGTCACCACCCCGGTCTATGACGGTTTGGAGCTGTTCAACGGCAATGTGGTGGCGGGCCCGGCGATCGTGGTCCAGCCCACCACCACCATCCTTGTGCCCGGCGACTTTGAGCTGACATGCGATGCCGGCAACAACTATCTGATGTACCGCAAGGGCGCCAACGTCCATGACCTGATACAGAAACTGAGCGGGGAGACGCACCAATGAAAGCCCACACCACAGGCACCGTGCATGAGACGGATCCGATCCTGGTATCGGTGATCGGGAACCGTCTGAATGCCATCAGTGAGGAAATCGGGCAGACCATGCTCAGGACCTCGCGTTCGCCGATCTTTTCCGAGGCCCGTGACTTCGTCACCGGCATTTTCGATCACCGCATGCGCCTGCTGGCGCAGATCGCCTATATTCCGGTGCTGATGGGGGCGTTGTCTTCTGCCCTGCGCAGCATCGCGGATGAATTCGTCGGCGATGTCGCGGAAGGCGACGTCTTCATCCTCAATGATCCCTACCGGGGCAACAACCATCCGCCCGATATCACAGTGGCGAAGCCGGTCTTTTTTGATGGCGAGCTGCGCTACTGGGTGGTCTCGAAAGGTCACCATGCCGACGTCGGCGGCGGTGGCGTGGTCGGCTACAACCCCGCAGCGCGCAGCGTCTGGGAGGAGTGCGTGCGCATTCCGCCGGCAAAGCTGATGGTGGCGGGAAAGCGCAACAAGGCGTTGTGGGACATGATTCTGATCAATGTCCGCATGTCCTGGCTGGTGGAAGCCGATCTGGAATGCCAGATCGGGGCCTGCACGGTGGGCGAGCGCGGCATCCATGCCCTGATCCGCAAATACGGGCAGCCCACGCTTGACGATGCCGCCAATCAGATTCTCGATGCGGCCGATCGTCAGATGCGCGCGGCGTTGCGCACCATCCCCAACGGCAAATACCGCTCCGAGCGTTTTCTCGATCACGACGGTATCGACAAGGACAGGATGATCGGGGTGCGCCTTGAATTGACGGTGCATGATGACTCGATCAGCTTCGACTGGTCGGAGAGCGACGCCCAGGCGATCGGTTTTGTCAACTCGACGCTCACCAACACGATCTCGGCGTCCTACCAGGCGCTGTTCATGACCGTGTGTTCGGGAGTGCGCTACAATGAGGGTGCGCTGCGCTCGCTGAGCGTCACCGCACCGGCTGGAAGCATCGTCAACGCGCTTGAGCCCGCGCCGGTCACGGCCTGCACGGTGCCGACAGCGGAGGCCATCGTGGAAGCGGTGTGGCTGGCATTGGCGCAGGCGGTGCCGGAGCGGGTCTATGCCGGATGGGGGCGCTGGCTGGCGCCGTCGTCGATGGGTGTGAACCCGGCGACCAAGCGGCCCTTCGGCGACATCCACTTCATGGCGAAGGCGGGTGCCGGGGCTACCAAGGGGCTCGACGGCTGGGATCACATGGGCACCGTCATCACTGCGGGCGGACTGCGCGCCCCGGATCCCGAACTGCACGAGCTCGCCAATCCCTATCTGGTGCTGCAATACGAATACTGGCCCGACAGCGCCGGTGCCGGCCAATGGCGCGGTGGTATGGGAACGATCTATCGCTGGCGCGTTGAGGCGGACGGCATCGCGGCGGTGAATTTCGGTGGCGGCGCCAGGGAGGCGACACGGCCCTATGGGCTGGTGGGCGGCCTCTCGGCTCCAGTGTCCACTGTCGTGGCTCGCCACAAGGGGGTGGATCAGACCATCGATACCGGCACCTTCTTCTTCCTCGATTCGGGTGACGAAGTGTCGATCCACGAGACCGGAGGCGGCGGCTATGGTGATCCACGCGCGCGGGACCGCGCCCGTATCGCGGCCGATGTCGCCGATGGTCTGGTGACGCCCGAGCAGGCGCGCGCGGTCTATGGCGCCGACATCGCAGGCTGAGGCAGGAGCGCCCGGCTCTCCCCCGCGCCAATGCGGCAAGACGCATCTGGCGCGGGGGGGCGCGGGAAGGGAGGGCCTGAGACGGATCCGCTGAGGCTCGTTGGCCCCGGACAAGGTCTGTTTCCTTCCGGTTCTGTTTCCTGCAGGCCTGTTTCAGGCGAACTCAAACTGCGGTGACTGGGTGGCAGGCGGCGCGCCAGGACTGCGGTGCTGCCTGAGACAGGAACGTTTCTGTTGGAGGTTTCCGGCAAACGTGCCCGTTTCGGATGCGCCGGCAAGGGAGAGCATCGACAAGGGAGACCATCGATCGGAAGATCACTTGAGGTACAGTGCGTCTCAGGCGAAAGAGCGCATCTTGAGAGAAAGGGAGGCCGTCTGGATATCTGAGCGGAGGCATGTCGAAACTGGCGAGGTCAAAGCCGGCCAGGTCAAATCAAATTAAATCAAAAAAGTGAGTGGAAGGAAAACGCGTATGGAACAGCCGAAGGGACATCGCTATCCAAATCTTTTCAAGCCGGGGCGCATCGGCGGGATGGATCTTCGCAACCGCATCGTGCGATCTCCGTGCTGCACCGGGATGGGTGGGATGGATGGCCGGGTCACAGACCGCACCATCCGCCATTACACCGAGCTGGCGAAGGGCCGGCCGGGCCTGCTGATTGTTGAATATACCTATGTTGACAAGGATGCCAGCAAGTCGGCGCAGTGTCAGTTAGGCTGTGCAGATAACGAACATATTCCCGGGCTGTCGTGGCTGGCGCGCACCATCAAGGCGCACGGGGTCAAGGCCGGGATTCAGCTGGAGCATGCCGGTCGGCAGAAGTTTCTCGGCACGCCGCCGATCAAGGCTCCGTCGCGTATTCCCTGGGAGGAACTGCATGAGATGGGAGCCGGCGTCCCCGAGGAGCTGACCTTCGAGGAGATCCAGGGAATTATTTCCGCCTTTGGGGATGCCGCACGGCGGGCGCAGATGGCGGGTTTTGATTTTGTCGAGATTCACGCTGCGCATGGCTATCTGATCACCAACTTCCTGTCGCCGCGTACCAATCGGCGCTCGGACTGGTATGGCGGGTCTCTGGAAAACCGCATGCGCTTTCTGATGCAGATTGTCGCGGACACGCGCAAGAAGCTCGGTCGCGGCTTTCCGCTGGGGGTTCGTCTCTCCGGCTCGGAGTATGAACCGGATGGCGTGACCATCGAGGAATCGATTGAGACCGCCAAGGCCCTGGAACGGGCAGGGATCGATGTCATTCATGTCTCGGGTGGCAATCATCACCAGATGCACCACCAGGTCAGTCCGCTTTATGTCGAGCAGGCGCATAATGCCTGGGCGGCGGACGCGATCAAGCGCGCGGTTGCTATTCCGGTGATCGCATCCGGATCGCTCAACACTCCGGAGCTTGCGGAAACTGTGATTGCCGAGGGCTCCGGCGACTTTGTCGGTCTGGGCCGGGTGATGTTCGCCGATCCGCTGTTTCCGGCCAAGGCCGAAGCAGGGACGCCGGAAGACATCGTACCCTGCATCCGCTGCAATGACGGTTGTCTGGAACGCTCCTTCATGCGCTACCAGGCAGTGATGTGCACGGTCAATCCCAACCTCTCCAATGAGGGCATGACGGAAATCAGACCGGTGACTCCCGGCTTTTCGGTTGCTGTCGTGGGTGGCGGACCGGGAGGTATGAAGGCTGCGGAAATGCTGGCGTTGCGCGGTGCCAAAGTCACCCTGTTCGAACGTCGGGAACTCGGTGGCATGCTGATCGAGGGCGGCAAGCCGTCCTTCAAGGGCGATCTGCGCCTCCTGGTGAATTATCAGAGCACACGGATCCGGAAGCTCGGTGTCGACGTGGTCCAGCGTGAGGCGACGCCTGCGGATCTGGCCCAGGGCGGCTTTGATCATGTCGTGGTGGCGATCGGCGGCGCTCCGGTGCCGCGGACCTTCCCGGGCTCCGATCGGCCCAATGTTGTCGATGGCTGCGCGGTGTTGCGCGGTGACGCCAGGGCGTCGGGGCGCGTGGTGATGATCGGCGGCGGACTGGTTGGCTGCGAAACCGGACTGCATCTGGCCGAACACGGCTGCAACGTCACCATCGTCACCCGGCGCGAGGACTTCATGGGCGAAAGCGGAGGTTCCTCAATCGGGGTTGAGGCGTCGAACCGTGCCGCCCTGATGGAGTTGCTGGAGAGCCGCAAGGTTGCTGTGAAAACCGGACTGCACGTCATCTCTGTCGATGACGAGGGTGCGCTGTTTGCAGACAGTGCCGGTCGTCAGACCCGGCTGCCGGCGGACAGCGTGGTGATATCGTCCGGGTTCCGCGGTCAGCCGGGCTTTGCCGAGGAACTCGAACGGCTCGGTGTTGCGGCGACATCCATCGGGGACTGCGTTCAGCCCCGCAAGATTTTCGACGCCATTCTTGAGGGGAACAACGCCGCGCTGCTCCTCGACAAAGGCACATTCACCTACGCTGCTCCCGCTCAGCACGTGTCGGCGGGCTGATCCATTACCCAACTGAGAGAAATGAAACAATGGCCTTCGAGTACAAATCTCTGACCCTCAAGAAGCTGGCGATCATTGGTGCCGGGAGCATCGGCCCCGATATCGCGCTTCATTTCGCCACGAATCTCGCGCCGAAAGGGGTTGAGACTGTACTCGTGGACATTGCCGAAGACGCGCTCGATCGCGCCCGGGAAAAATTCGAACGCAAGGTTGATCGCTCGGTGTCGAAAGGGGCGATCAAGGCCGAAGCGGCGGGCGTGATCAAGGGGTCGGTGGTCTACACCACCGACTACAACCGCATCAAAGGCGCCAATCTGCTGCTGGAGGCGGCGACCGAGGACGAGCCGGTCAAGCATCGCATCTTTGCCCAGGTCGAGAGCATCGTTGACGATGACTGCATCCTGATGTCGAATTCGTCGCATATGCAGCCCGAGGACATCTTCCGCAATCTCGCCAGGCGCTCGCGGTGCCTGGTGGCGCATTATTTCTTTCCGGCCGAGAGGAACCCGATCGTCGAGCTGGTGCCGGGTGCCGAGACCGATCCCGGGCTGGTCTCCGTCCTGATGGGATTCTACGAGGCTACTGGCAAGGCCCCGATCCTGGTGCGGAGTTCCTACGGCTTCGCCGTTGATCCGATTTTCGAAGGCCTGGTGCAGTGCGCGATCCAGTGTCGGGAGGCCGGACTTGGCAATGAGAAGGAGATCGATGCGGTCGCGATGAAGACGCTGGGCATGGGTGTCGGGCACTTTACCGCCATCAGTATCGCCAACGGCAATGTCATCACCGACCACGGCCTCGACGAGATGCATACGCGTCTGATGCCCTGGTTCCAGTCAACGCCGTCCCTGAAGGAAAAGGTCCGGCGGGGCGAGGCGCGCTGGGATATCGCCGAGCGCGGCGAGGTGGTGACGGTGACGGCGGATCAGGAACGCCGGATCCGCGACGAATATCTGGGATGCTATTTCGGACTGGTGTCGTTCATCCTCGATCTGGGCATTGTCGATATCAACGATCTCGAAATGGCGGTCGGCACGGCGCTCGACATGAAGCCGCCCTTCGCGTTGATGAATGAGATGGGGCTCGATCAGGCCCATGCGCTGGTGGAGAAGTTCTGTGCGGCGCACGCCGGCTTCCGCATGCCCAAGAGCCTCGAACAGGCCCGCGCGGCGGGCGGCTGGCAGCTGTCGAACGTGGTGCGCAGCCAGATCGGCAATGTCGTGGTGCTCAAGATCCGGCGCCTGCGCGCGCTCAATGCCTTCGACAGCGGTGTCATCGCCTCGCTGTCGCAGCGGTTGCGGGAAGCTGAGGCCGATCCGTCGGTGGCCGCGGTGGTCCTCACCGGACATGGCACAAGGGCGTTCGTGTCGGGTGCCGACATCAATATGCTGGCGGCCTGCCGTACCGCCGAAGACGGCTATCGGGTGTCGCGTTCGTTCCAGGCCATGACGGTGCAGATCGAGGAGATGAAGAAGCCGGTGGTCTGCGCCTTCAACGGTCTGGCCTTCGGTGGTGGACTGGAAGTGGCGCTGGCCTGCACAGCACGGGTGGCACGTGCTGGTCTCAGACTGCTGGCCCGCCTGCCGGAGCCGACGCTGGGCATCATCCCGGGTGGTGGCGGCACCCAGCGTCTGCCGCGGCTGATCGGCGTCGAGCCGGCGGCGAAGCTGCTGCGCACAGCGGCTCCGGTGTCCTCCGATGAGGCGCTGGCGCTCGGCATGGTCGATGAAGTGGCCGCCGATCCGCTTGAAGCGGCGATTGCGCTCGCCGGACGCCTGGCCGCCGATCCGAAGCTCGGCCGCAAGCTGCCGCAGGGGCCGATTGCGGCGCCAGCGCAACTGCCAGTGGTCGATATCGGACAGCTCAGCCGCTGCATCGACGGGATCCTGGTCGAGGCCATTCTGGGGGGGGCGAAGCTCAACCTTGCTGATGGTCTCGAACTTGAGGCGCGGTTGTCGGGACGCTGTATCGAGACCGAGGACACCAAAATCGGTCTGACCCATTTCATCCAGAATGGCGTCCGCAGCCCGGCCACGTTCGTCCACCGCTAAGTGAGGAGAGAGCCGTGAGCGAGGGACATTACACGCCTCCCGTGGAGGATATGCGCTTCCTGCTGGAGCAGGTTTTCGACCTTGGCGGTGTGCTCGGCCGGGGGCCCTATGAAGAGATCGACAGCGAGGTGGCCCTGACCGTGCTGGAGCAGGCGGGCCGTTTCACCGCCGAGGTGCTGGGGCCGCTCAATGTCGAGGGCGATAATGTCACCTCGCGCTTCATCGAGGGTGAGGTCAAAACCCCACCCGGCTTCAGGACCGCCTATCGGCGCTATTGCGACGATGGCTGGGTCGGACTCGACCTGCCCCCCGAATTCGGGGGGCAGGGCCTGCCGCTGGTGGTCCAGGCCGGCGTGGCCGAAATGGTCACCGGTTCCTGCCAGGCTTTCAGCATGTTGCCGTTGATGGGAAGGGCGGCGTCGCGCCTCCTGATCGGACATGCCGATGCCGCTTTGCGTGACGTCGTGGTGCCGCACCTGGTGTCGGGCGAATGGACGGCGACGATCTGCATCTCGGAGGCCCAGGCCGGCTCCGACGTCGGTCGCATCACCACCCGTGCGGTTGCGCGAGGGGATGGCAGCTATGCCCTGACCGGCACCAAGATCTTCATCACCTACGGCGATCATGACCTGGCGCCGCAGATCATTCACATGGTGCTGGCACGCACGCCTGGAGCCCCTGCAGGGACCCGCGGACTGAGCCTGTTCATCGTACCGAAATTCACGCTGGGGGCCGACTGGAACCCGGGCGGGCGCAACCCCGCCACCGTCGGCAATGTCGAGCACAAGATGGGGCTCAAGGCCTCGCCGACCTGCGTGCTCAATCTCGACGGCGCCCAGGGCTTCATGATCGGCGGCGAATGTGAGGGCCTCAAGACCATGTTCGACATGGTCAATGTGATGCGGCTCGAAACCGGGATCCAGGGCGTCGGTGTCGGTGGCGCGGCCACGGCCAGGGCGCTGGCCTATGTCGCCGAACGTATGCAGGGGGGCAACCCGACCTCGCCCGCGGTGCCGCTGACCACCCACGCTGACGTGCGGCGGATGCTCTACACCATGCGCGCCCGCCTTGAGGCGATGCGGGCGATGATGTTCGAAACCGCTCTCCAGCTGGATCTGGCCGTGACCGGCGAAAGTGCTGAGGACCGGGCCACCGCGCGCGAACAGGCGCAGTGGCTGTTGCCGATCTGCAAGGCCTTTTTCACCGCCACCGGATTTGAGGTGGCCAATCTTGCCGTGCAATGTCTCGGCGGCCACGGCTATGTCGCGGATGCCGGCGTCGAGCAATATGTGCGTGACCTGCGCGTGTCGTCGATCTATGAGGGCACCAACGGCATCCAGGCCTTCGACCTGGTGATCCGCAAGCTCATCAATGACGAGGGCCGCCGCTACGGTGAGTTCATCGCCCGTATCCGCGCCGATATCGACAGGACCGCCGGCCGCGACGATGTGAGAGCGATCCGCACGGCGCTGAGCGAGGCGGTCGAACGTATCGAGCGCGTCGCATCGGCCTATCGTGCGCTTGATGCAGAGAAACGCCGGGGGGCCGAGGCAGGCGCTGCAGCCTTCCTGGCGCTCGCCGGCCGGGTGGCGAGCGGCTGGATGTGGCTGCGCATGGCCGCGGTTGCCACCGGCGCGTCGCCCCTCCATCACCGCAAGCGCGAACTGGCGGCGTTCTATGCCAGCTATCTGATGCCCGAAACCATCGCACTGGAACGCCAGGCGCTGCCCGGGGCGGCATGTGTCGATGGCATTGATGCCGAAGGACTGGTCGACTATGCCTGACATCTCCTCAAATTCCGACCCGGCGGATTTCTCCAGCGTGGTGCAGATGCTGGCGCGGGCGGCGGCGACGTCGCCTTCTCATGAAGCGCTGGTCTGTGGTTCGGTTCGCCTGACTTACGGGGAATACGCAAACTGCGTGGCGGGTTTTGCTGCGCAACTCAGTACCATGGGTGCCAGGGGCGGGCGGGTGGCCATTGTGTTCGGCAACTCGATCGAATACTGCATCGCTCTGATGGGGGGATGGGCGGCCGGTGCCCAGGTGGCGCCGATCAATCCGCTCCTCACCGCCGATGAGATCGGGCCGCTCCTGGAAGATATCGAGGCTGCCGCCATCATCTATGATGAGGCGGTGGCAGCGCTGATCGAGCCGTTGGCGCAGCGTTACAAAATCCCCCACCGCATTGTCGTCCGCCTCGGTGACGGAGAGGGCCTGTTGCGCTGGCGCAGGCTGTCGGGCACGATCACGGCCGACATGATCCCGGCGAAGGAGGCCTATTCGCTGCTGCTCTATACCGGCGGCACTACGGGGATTCCGAAAGGGGTCAACCTCACCCACCATTCCGGTGTCAGCGGGATTGTCCAGTTCAACACCCTGGTTCCGACCCGCAAGGGCATCGAGCGGCTGCTCTGTGTCGGGCCGCTCAGCCACGTCTATTCGCTCCAGGTGGCGATGTATAACATGTTGAACTGCGGCGGCACCATGGTGATCCTGCCGCGCTACAGCGCCGAAGCGACGCTCGATATGCTGGAGCAGGAACGGATCACCATCCTGGCCGGCGGGCCGACCATGTTCGTCGGCATGCTCGGCCATTTCAGCATTGCCGGTCGGGACTTTTCTCAGCTGCGCTATACGCTCTCCGGCGGCTCGGCGCTGCCTGAGGACACGCTGCGGCGCTGGTATGCGGCGACGGGAGCACCGGTGCTGGAGGGCTTCGGGCAGACCGAAACCCATGGTGCAGTGTCCTTCAATCCGCTTGATGGCGTGCAGAAACCGGCCTCTGTCGGCATCGCCACGGCCGATGCCGATATCGAGATCGTTGATGCCATCGATGGCGTCACTGTGCTGGCACCGGGCGCGACCGGGGAGATCCGGCTGCGCGGGCCCCAGATCATGGCCGGCTACCGGCGCCGGCCAGCCGAAACCGCTGCCACCCTGCGCGAGGGCTGGCTCTACACCTCCGATGTCGGGCATATTGACAGCGACGGCTATCTCTTTGTCTCCGATCGCAAGAAGGACATGGTGATCGTCTCCGGATTCAACGTCTATCCGCGCGCGGTCGAGGAGGTCCTGTACCAGCATCCTGAGGTCGCCGAGGCCGCGGTGGTGGGGGTGCCCGACGAGTACCAGGGCGAGTCGCTCCGGGCCTTCATCGTTCTGCGCCCGGGAAGCAACGAAGACCCTGACGCCATAAAGCATTATTGCCGGGAGCATCTGGCGCCCTACAAGATTCCGCGCCGCATCTCCTTTGTCCCGGTGCTGCCCAAGACCACGGTGGGCAAGATCGACAAGCGGCGGCTGCGCGACGGAAGCTAGTATTATTGCCGGGAGCATCTGGCGCCCTGCAAGATTCCGTGACGCATCTCCTTCGTCCCGGTGCTGCCCAAGACCACGGTGAGCAGGATCGACAAGTGTTGGTTGCGCGCCGGCAGCGAGTCGCCTGAGGAAAGGGGCGTTTCGCCTGCCATAAAGGGTGGAGGAGAGCGATTTCAAGAGAGGCGGCGCGCCAGTATGTGCCGCTCGACGGCTGCCTCTTGTCGGTTCCAAACGCAGTCGGGTGCCGAGCGCCACGCGCATGCAGTTCAGGGAGGTGATGAACGGCAAGGCGTGGGGGACAACATCGGATCATTCTCAGGATGACATCGTTACTGAGTTGTTCCGGTATGTTGGCTTTGTGGACGGCAAGCTCCTTCCCAGCGGGACATGGTGGGATGTGGGATAGGCGTACGGGGCGGGGGCTTGAGGATGCACACGAAGGGGATGTGTTGCAGACGCAGGTGTTGCGGGACGAGTGGCGCTTGCCCGGCTTGGCCGTGATGTGCGGTTGATTGATCGATCTGGCCTCGGGGGCGACCCTGACATCGCTCCGCCTGGAGGGAGCCCTGGCGGATGCCGCAGCGATATCGCTGGAAGGAAGCGTTGTCATCGCCAAGGGCGGAAAATCCGGATCAGATTTGTGGAAGGTTGAACTCGGGGGGCAGCCATACAAACACCTGTTGAGCTGGCCGCGGGGAATTGTGTCCGTTGCGGTCTCGCACGGATGGCAATACAATAGCATTTTCCGAGAGGGACGGCAGATGTCAACGAATTCGACATCCGGCGCAATTTGACGAAGGTGGTTTCCCGCAGGAAGCTGGAGCAGGCGTCGGTACTGTACCTCGCACGAGGTGACCGGCTCGTGGTTGGCAGAAGCGGTGAAGAAGTTCAGATAGATATCCTGGAGTCGGCGACCGGGCATGTCGGACTGAGCCGTGCGATCGCATCGGGTAGTACGGATTCCGGATATGCGGTTGCCAGGGATGGAAGCCGGATCTCGATTCAGAGTGGCGGCGATATCCGCGTTTGGGACCTGGCATCTGGCAAATTGGTGGCGACGCTTGAGCGTGGATTTGTCGCCGGGGATACTGCGTTTTCACCCGATGGTCACCGACTGGTCGGTGTGTCTTCCTCAGAATGGAACGGACCCGCAGCGGCTGGTCTCTGCGACTGCGGGTCCAAGTCTGGTTCTTGTTCTGAGGTCGAGGGAGGCGGGCTGGAACCCGCTTCTCCACCTCTGAAAACCTAGCACGTCCCGGAAAAATTTCAAGACGGATGGGTCTGATGGTGTCTGATGGTCCCGTTTTCGCCCCGTTTTCCAGATTTTCTGCCTGCTGGTTGACGTCTGCGGGGGATAATGAAGTTTGAAAATTCCAGAACGTCTTCTGCCGGGTGGGCATTCTGGATCTTCATTTCGTGAACAGGGGGACTGTTTCGGAGCGGGAACGAACCTCCGCTCGATTTCCGCGTCAACAGGCCAGGGCTTGCGCACGTCTTTGCGGGGCCCTGCTTCGCGCCGCTTACTCGCTTCGCGTTGCTCTTGACCTGGTTCCCGCCCCTGTTGGGGATCCTCGCCCGGCTTCTGCTCCGCCGGAGCGTATCATCGTTTGCAACTTCATCGGATGCTTACGCTGCAACTGTTCGATCGCCCGGTTGGCATCGGCTCCCTCAAGCAATTGCAGCCGGTCCGCCGTCGCCTTGAAATTTTCGGAGTCCAGCCTCAGTTCCGCTGGTGGCTGCGTGTCGACAGCACCCCGCGACGTTTCGCCGGGCGAACTCCGGGTGGCGGTGGCGTCGGTATTGAGGAACAGCGTAGCCAGCGCGGCATCGCGATCCTGCGATCGCAGCAGTGGAAGCAGGCTTGTCGTTACGCGCTCGTCCAGTCGGCGACTTGCATCATGGTCTCGCGGGAGATCGGCTCACCCAAGTCCTTGTCGTCCGCCGCCTTGTGGTTAGCAATACAGTATTGCGCCAAGCGATCGACGGCGACTTGATTGAAGCCGACCGGCATCTGGCGGGCATAATCAATGGCTTGGTCAATGTCTTCCTCACCAACTTCGCAAACCGGTTCGGGAAAGACTCTATCACCTACGGCAATGTATGCATGCCAAGAGGTGTAAAGCAAAGCGCTCATTATTGTGAACACCATAAACTTTTGGTTTGCCGTTACCATATGCTCGTTAATGCCATCATCATCGTCCAAATTGTAAGGACTTCCATCTACCGACTCGTATAGAGCATCGCCAGATACGTCGCCGACCTCTTCCCATCGCCAGGCAAAATCTAGTGCAACCCGGATGCGCCCAGCCACACCCTCTTCAGCCTCAATTTCTGCGCTCGCCCTTTCAGCAAGCGCGAGAAGAAACGCAACACGGGAACGGACAGAACACGCCGCAAGCTGTGTGGCATATGGTTCTGAGCTATTTGCTGATAATCTCTCCATCTAAAATCTCCACAATTGCCCACCTTCCATACGCGTTTCCGCCATCGGCAGCAACTTGAATCGTCAATCCAGGGTATTCATTGCTAAGTTGTTTAAGGACACCAGGAAGCGCTGTTGATTTTGGGCCGAGCCCTGCCATACATGACTGCTTGCACACTCCCCCCGGGTTGGAAATGCGAATAGTCAGTGTCTTACCGACGAGGTCGGCTTTCGTTAGCCCGGCCTTTTCCACGGCCCTCTTGAACCGGTTGGCCAGGTCTTCTTCGGCGTGCTTGATGAACCGCGAATGCGTCTGGTTTGATCGTATTGTTCGTGTGGGATAGGCGTGATCAAGACACCAACTGCGGTACCGGCACGTGAAGCCCACGGATGCAACCGCTCTGCGGCCTCACGGTTCTCCCTGTTTTCACCGGCATTCTCCGCCCAGGACTGGTCTCCCCTCCCATAGGTACCGGCGTCATAAGCCAGCTCAGTCAGGCCCATCGTTGCCGTATCGGCTGTCGATCGCACCACAACCGCACCAGCCGAGACGTCCCCGGCGCGCGCCCTATCGTTGGCTTCCTGCAGCTTCTTGAAAATCCTATACTGTTCTGGGGGGAGGTAATCCTCGTCGTTGTAATAGTGGTTGCCGAAGAAACTGCCGCCATGATTCTCCTCTTTGTATTTCCCGTGGGCCTGGAAGGCTTTCTGTTTCTCAATGAGATAGTTTTCTTTTGCTTTTCTTTTCTGTGCCTCGGTCATCACCACTTGATCGTCCGAGTCTGCTGACACTTGCGCGGTGCGGCCGTAACTGGCGTCGATGGTATTGCCCATAAATAACTCTCCCCGCCCAAATATGCTGGGAGGTTATCAAGAGCCGACAACGGACACAATGGAAAATACTGCGCGTCGACAAATGTATTTTGTATACGATCCGCATAGAAACATCGAATTGTATACTGTATACAATCAGTGGCGCACTCACTGGAACCAGCGAGTGCAGCGAAAATGGGCTTCGCGACTCCGAAAACCCGCCTGGCTGCAGAATTTCCAACGTCAAATCCGACTGGCTCCATAAAGCTGGTTCAAGCGCCGTGTGGCGCGAATGTCGAAGACGCTTTCCCGATCGTGATCCCGGCCAGCCCAGGAAGACGCCGAAATGATTGAGAAAATCAGTATGGTGGCACGAGACGGGGTCGCCAAAGACCGGTTCCTCGCCCTTGAACATCTCGCCATCAATCGCGGCGATGCATTCTGGCGTCCGTGAGGTCGGCTTCAGTTCCCTATTAATGGGTCCACACCCAGAATCCAGCACGCGGCTCAAGAACCATGGCCCCTTGCCGACAGACGCATTCTCAACCAGGGGGCGCAATTCCACGAATTGTATACTGTATACAATTCGTGGTCACACCCACTGGAACCATGACGGCAATTGCCTTCCGCAAGGAGGCTTCTGGCGGCGCCGAAGAATGGCCGCCGCCTCGCCCCAGTAGTGGCGGGTTTGATGACGAACTGGAGAAGCAGATCAAAGCCGCATCGGCAGTGCGTTTTTTCGCGATCTGCAAACGGCTGCAATATCTCATCCCGCTGCGGAGCGACGTCGTGCGAAAACCTCGCAAGACGTCATGCCGACGACGGTCGATCCTCGAAAGGGTGGCTTTCCACGCTGTGTATGACGAATTGCTGGACCTTCCCTGGCGGAGGTCCGACCACCGCCTCAATGCCGATGATCGGCTTGGGATGATGACAACCGTGCAGAAGGAAGAGCGCCCGCGCGGTAACTGGAGCCGGTTCTTCGTCTGTCCTGATTTGACGATTGGGATCGAGCGTTGGGCTGCCTGCCACGTGTTGGTGAGCAAATCCGCGTAAATATGGCGGCAAACGACTTCCCGTTTCCCTTTCCGGTCGATTGCTAAGGACAGCGGGAAAGGGAAAGCGGAAAGCCCCGCAATGGCGCCGTGGGGCACGCCCACTATCGGGGACCACCGTGCACCGTGGTCTGAACTTCGATGATGATTGTCAGGGAGATCTGGAAGTGCCTGGAGGAAACGAAATGCGGGAAATGACAGGCCTTGTGAAGGGCTCTGGCCTCCCATGCGTGTACCGGGCTGGTGCCCTCAACGGATCCGGGCCGGTTTGGAAACGCAGCAGGCGCGGCAAGGTGATGCGCTCCGTGCCAAAACGTTCATTCGAAACCGATGCGGGGTGCGTTTCCAGACAACAGACAACAGGCAGGTCTTTGGTCGCGGTTGTGTGCTGTATTTCGCTAAGGTTCCCAATCGAGCCGCTCGGCGCCTTCGTCGTGGCGACGCCCGTCCTCCTCGTAACTGTCGGCGAGACGGTGGAGAGCCCTGGCGGTAAGAGGGTATTCAGAAGCGAGGGCGGTGGCGAAGCCACGGCCTCGTTGCGCTCCAACGTGCCGCCGTCCCGGGGCCGCCGGCAGGTGATCCCTCGCCGATTTCGCCTTCCGACCCAGAAATCCTCGAACATCGGCTGGCTGCACGAGCTGTCGAGCACCTCCCGCACCGCCTCTGCGGGCCAAATGCCGTCAGTGCCATTTGGAGATGCCGAAAGCATCGCTCCGATGCGCCTGTCAGCGATATCAACGCGTCCCACGGTCTTGGCAAGTGAACGCGCCTCGGTGATCCAGGCTTTCAGCGCATTGGAGTCAACTGTGCCATCTTCGCCAGTTCCTGGAAGCAGGTCCCAGAGGTTGAATAGCCGATAGGCGTTCCTGGCGAGGTCCTGCTGGGACCAGGCCAACAGCGCGCGCGCCGCGCGGACGTGCTTTGGGGACAATTCGATATTTGAACTGGACGGCTTCATGTCAGAGAAAATATATGACGTCAGTTGCGATTCATCAAATGTTCTTTATCGTCGGCAATATACAATATTTGCCGACAAAAGATAACATGGTGGCGAAACGTCATATAAATCATCGCGAGCGTGCCCTCAGCCTCGTCGAGAATCGAGCAATCGCCCGCGTGGGCGACTTCAAGGCAGCCGGCATTCCGCATGTCAGAGAAAATATCTGGCGTCAGTTGCGAGTCTTCGAATGTTCTTTATCGTCGGCAATATACAATATTTGCCGACAAAAGATAACATGATGGCGAAACGTCCTGTAAATCATCGCGAGCGTGCCCACGGCCTCGTCCAGGATCGAGGAATCGCCCGCGCCCGCGACTTCAAGGCAGCCGGCATTCCGCTGACCTATCTCAAGCGGCTGACGGACAGCGGGGAACTGGTTCGGCTCGGAAGGGGACTCTACCAGGATCCGGAACGTGCAGGGGAAGACATCGCCCACAATCTTGCCGAAGCTGCGTGGGTGGTTCCCAATGGAGTCGTCAGTCTTGCAAGCGCGCTCCGCCACCATGGGTTGACGACGCAGCTCCCTCACGCCGTCTGGCTGACCATACCGCACAAGGCCAGAACCCCGAAGGCGGGTGGCCTGCCGCTTGAGATCGTTCGAGCGACTGGCGAGGTCCTGACGGCCGGTGTCGAGCACGTGCGGGTCGAAGGTGTCGACGTTCCTGTCTACGGCGTGGCGAAGACCATCGCCGATGGCTTCAAGCATCGGCGCCATATCGGCGAAGATGTCGCCATCGAGGCGCTGCGCGATGCGCTCCGGATGCGCAAAGCCACAGTGTCCGACATTCTGAAGTACGCGGAGATTGATCGCGTGGCGGAGCGTATCCGTCCCTATCTGAAAGCGCTCCAATGACACGCAAGCCTCTAAAAAACCCCAGCGAGTCCATCCGCGCGCCAGCGGCTCCTCAATCATGCCAAAACGCATGGCGACGACTATCAGCGAATCCTTTCGCGCTACGCGATCGAGCGGTACCTCTTGCCGATTGAGCCAGACCGAAGCGCGGGATGAATATATCCTCAAGGGTGCCATGCTCTTCGTGACCTGGCCGGAAGAGGCCTTCCGGCCAACGGGTGACCTCGACCTTCTCGGTCACGGAGATGCCGACCCGGGCACCATCACCGAACTGTTCACGCGCATTTGCCGGGTCGAGATGCCGGCCGACGCTATCCTATTTGAACCCTCGACCCTCAAGGTCGAGGCGGTCCGGGAGGAAGAAAAATACAAAGGCGTCCGATTGACTCTGCGTGGCCATCTGGGGAGGGTGATCATTCCTGTAAAGGTGGATATCGGCTTTGACTACCGCGTCTATCCCGCGCCGAGCGCAAGAGCTTCCTCAAGTCTCCTGCCCGATCTGCCTGCGGCCGATGTTTTAATGCACCCGCCCGAGACGGTCCTGGCAGGGAAATTCGAAGCAATGCTCCGCTTTGGCGAGGCGAATGGCAGAGCCAGGGATTTTCACGACATCTGGGTCATAACCCGCACGTTCCCTTTCGACCTCTCCACTTTGGTTGAAGCCATCGCAGGCACCCTGCAGCGACGGGAGACCGCGGTGCCGACGGGCATGCCGGTAGCGCTGACCCCGCAGTTTGCTGAGCGGGCGGACAGGCAGGCGCTGTGGACGGGGTTCTTGCGCCGCAACCCGCCGACCCTGCCGCCGCCACCGTTCGATGAGATATTGACGGAGTTACGTCGATTCTTGCCGCGCGGCAACTCACGGCTCTCGCATTGCCGGAGAGCGCAAGCGGTCGTTGGAGCCCTGACCGCAGGGACTGGGAATAAATGCGATCGAGTGCGAGCTGGATAGTGGATTTCGCTGGTTTCACGAAAGTTGCAAACTCCGCACTGTTCCGATAACGATCCGGTCAGGATCCTGGCGTTCAGGACGATGTCCTTTCTGACTTCGTCTCGTCCAATGACTGAGATTGCAGGGTCATTTCGCTGGCTGTTTGCGGCCAGCGGTGACAATCGCCGATGTTCTCGCTGCCAGGAACGGCGGTGTTGGTGTCGACGCCGGTGTCTTCTTGGGTTCATCAGGGAGCGCCAGCGTCTCTTCGTTGACGGTGAAATGGATCTTGCCGGGACCGCCTGCTGGCCATGGCGATGTTCGACCTCATCCAGCCCCGTGGCTGCGGCTGACGTCCTGGCTGACATCTGTGATTCCAGGAGGATCGTGAAATTCAGGCCCGGACTGCCGGGATGCCAGGTTTTCCCCGAGGGCAGGGCACTTCATGCGGGGCGCGCGGCAGGCGGGTTCGTTCAATCGGGACATCCTGCGACGGCCTTTCGGTGCCTTTCAAGGCAGATCACGCTTGTGTGAAGACGCATTCTGGCGGCTGACGAAGAGTAGCCCAAAGGGGCAGGGTGGAGAGCGGTGAGGGAAGGCGACATCCGGGGGCGCGGAGAACTCGGTGCCTGCAGGCGTGGCAGGCTCATTCGGGACCGCGTTCACCTCGGGCCGCGCCGTCCAGTCGTTCGGCTTTGCCCGATTTCCAGGGGAGCCGTGGGCGGAGGGCGGTTTGGGGGCGGCTTCGCGAGGTTCATGGCAGTTTGCGGCCAGTACCGCTGGAGGGCTGGAGAGATGAGCGCTTCTGTCTTTCGCAGATGGGTCCGGTGGATCCGATTTAAGGCTTTGTTAACCTCCGGTAGTGGCTGCTGCGATAAGGCGCAAGGGCGCCATCCAGCCGGATGGTGGGCAGCTGAGTGAGTGGCATGGCGATGTGCAGATGAGGGTTGGCTGTGGCGGTTGTGGAATATTGCACATTCCGGTGGGCAACTGCGGCTTCGGAGGACGATTATGCGAATCGCTGCCAGTTCCGGGAGAATTTCAGGCACCTGCATCAGGTTGTCCGCAACCTCCGGGGAGAGATGCCTTCCTTTCGTCGCTTTCGCAGGGTCAGGTGGAACGGAGCCGCTGCTCATGGTCACCGCGCCGATTCCGACAGGGAATCTGTCCCGGAACTGGTATCAGGAGAACAGGGCTGGCCAGCGGAGAACATGCGCCACCAGGCATTGATGAATGATGCATGAACAGCCCCGGATCCCGATGACCGACAACAGGAACAGAGGCGGCAAGGCGCCACCGACCCGGCAGCGCCGTGGCGCCGGTGCTGCCGGGCGTCGCCACCACCGCAAACCGCAGCGCAAGCGCCAGGGACGGTGGCTGAGGAGGTTTTTGATTGCTGTCTGCGTCGTCCTCGGCGCTGTGGCCGGGCTTTATGCCACGCTTGCCGTGACTCCGATCAGTGTCGACTTCCTGACGCCCCGTCTTGAGCAGGCGATCAGGGACAATATCGGGCATGACAAAACCGTCGAGGTCGGTGGCACGCAGATCGAACTGGTGGATTACCGGCGCATTGCGCTCCGTCTTCACGACGTGGTGGTGCGTGACAGAGATCAGGCGGTGATCGCCAGCGCGCCCAAGGTCGAGGTTGGCTTGTCGCTCCGCTCACTGGCGGTCGGAGAGGTGGAGGCGCGGAGCATCAGGCTGGTCGATGCCGAACTGGCGGTCCGCATCGCCCCCGGAGGCGAAGTCACGGTCTCCACCGCCAATGCCGCCAGGCCGCTGGCGTCGGGCGGACTGAGCGCGAAACCGCCACAGGGGGAGGGTTCAGGCGAGGCTGCGCAGAGCGGACTGCTTGCGGTCATCGACTGGCTCGACAGGCTTGCCGTCAGTGGCCTCTTCGGCAGGAATCTGACCGAAATTGGGCTCAGGGGCGGCAATCTTCTGGTTGACGACGCCCAGCACGGTGACACAGCTTCGTTCAGCAATGTCAACTTCACGCTGCGCCGGGTGCGGGGCGGCGGGGTGGATTTCCGCCTGGCCCAGGAGGGCGACAGGCCGTGGTTGTTGCAGATTGATGTCGCTCCCTCCACGAATGGTATCCGCGAGGTCGACATCCGGCTCGACCAGGTGCCGGCTTCCCGTCTGTTGCGGGCGCTGCGGATCAGGGAACTGACCTATGAGGTCGAGGTGCCGCTGACCGGCGAACTGCGCGCCGAACTCGGGGCTGGTGGCGTGCCGATCCTGTTCTGGTGCAAGATCCGCGCCGGCTCGGGTCATATCATCGATACCGACACCCCGGATTATCCGATGGCGATCGATGGCGCCGAGGTGGTGGTCGAATGGGATGCCGAGCGGCAGCTGCTGGCGGCACCCTTCAGGATCGTATCCGGCGGCAACCGGATCACGCTTATGGCGCAGCTCGTTCCGCCGAAGGGGGAGGTGGCGGACTGGCAGCTCCATATCAAGGGTGGCTCCATGGTGATCGGCGGTGTTGATGATTCGCCGCCGCTGGTTTTCACGGACATCGCGCTCGACTTCCGCTTTGATACCACGCAGAAGCGCCTGCTTCTGACCCAGACCCGGATCAGTAACGGCGAGATCCGCATCGCCGGGTCCGGCAGCATCGATTACAGCGCAGAACCCCGCCTCACACTCGGGGTTGCGGCAACACCGATGTCGGTCACAAGCCTCAAGCGGCTTTGGCCGGTTCTGGTCGTTCCCGAGGTTCGCGAATGGGTGGTGGAGCGGGTAAGCCAGGGGGCGCTTACGCGCCTTGAAATCGGCGTCAATTCGCCGGTGCACAATCTCTCGCGCAAGGGCCCGCCGATTCCCGACGAGGGTCTGTCGGTCGAAATCGACGCCAATGCGATCGAACTCCATCCCGTTGACGGTCTGCCCTTGGCCCGCAACGCCGATATGAAGGTGCGGGTCACAGGTCGCACCGCGACGATCACCGTCGCCCAGGCGGTTGCCGATACCGAGGCGGGCCGCAACGCCGCGATCTCGGACTTCGTCTTCAAGGTGGCGGATATGGCACCCAAGCCGGTGCTGGCGCGCACCAGCTTCCGCGTCTCCGGGCAGGTGCCGGCCGCAGCCGAAATTCTCTCATCCGATCGGCTGCGCGATTTTGCCACCGCGATTCTGGATCCCAACACGGCAAAGGGAAGCTTCACGGCCAGCGTCAACCTGGCGTTGCCGATCCGGGGCCATCTCAGCAAGGCCGACATGACCTATGATGCCAGCGCCGAACTGAAGAACTTCTCGGCCGAAAAGCTGGTGATGGACCAGAAATTCGAGGCCAATACGCTCCGGATCATCGCCAACAACGACGGCTATCAGGTCAGCGGCGATATAAAGATCAATGAACTGCCGCTCACGCTCGACTACCGCAAGCCGGCGAGCGGCGACACGGAATTCTCGCTGCAGACCACACTCGACGATGCCGCCCGCAGCCGTTTCGGCTTTGATCTCAGTCCAGTGGTTTCGGGACCGCTGCCTGTGACCCTGAACGGCCGGATCTCGGCGAAGGATCAGAGCCCGAGCCTTGCCGTCGACTGCAATCTGACGCCACTCAGGCTGGCGAACGTGCTGCCGGGTCTGGTGAAGCCGGCGGGCAAACAGGCGCGGGCGACATTCCGGATTGAGGGCAGGCCCCAGGCGATCCTTCTCAATGATATTGTGGTGACCGGCGCGGGGACCTCGATCAGGGGGTCGGTAGAACTCGACGAGAGCGGAGAACTGACAAGGGCGAATTTCCCAACCTATCAGCCCTCGGAGAATGACAACTCCAGCCTGAAGGTGGAGCGCGGCACGGACGGTGTGATGAAGCTGACCATGCGTGGCGACGTCTTCGACGGCCGCGGTTTTCTCAAGTCGATGGTCATCGAGGATACTCCACGGAGCGCCACCCGGAACAAGGTCAGGAACATCGACTTCGACCTTGACTTGCGGGTCGGTACCGTCACCGGGTTCAACGGCGAGACCATGCGGGCGGTCAATGTCGTTCTGGAGCGACGCAAGGGCGCCCTGAGGAAGCTTTCCGTCGGAGGCAAGATCGGTCGCGATGCGCCGGTGCAGGCTGACCTCAGCGGCGACAATATCATTCTGAGGTCCGCCGACGCCGGTGCATTGCTGCGCTTTTCCGACATCTATGCCAAAGCCTATGGTGGTCAGCTGGAGATGACGGCGGATGCGCCGACCGCGGAGCCGAGGGCCCGGGACGGTCTGCTCAGGATCCGCGACTTCTCGATCAGGGGAGACAGCCGGCTCGAGCAGCGGATGGGAAGTGAAACAATTGCCGATGCCCGAAATGACACAAGGTTTGAGGGCCTGTGTGCGGTGCTGCGCCAGGAAAACGGCATCTTGCGGATCCAGGATGGGATTCTGAACGGGCCGGTGCTGGGCATCACCATCTCGGGTACCATCAACTATCCGGCCAGGCGCGTGGGTCTGAACGGGAGCATCATCCCCATGCACCAGATCAACGGCATTCCCATTCCGGGACTTCGCGAATTATTCACTCCGGAGGGGCTGTTCAGCATGACCTATGAGGTGGCGGGAACACCCGACCGGCCGGATTTCAGAGTCAACCCGCTGCCGATCCTGTTCCCCGGCGGGGCGGGTGTGCTCAAGGGGTTCAACACCGTTCAGGACAACCGGGCGGGACCATGGGCGAGACAGCGCAGCTGTCGAGGCTGATCGGACTGGGGGCTGATGAAAGCCGGCTGTCGCATATGGCACGAACAGGGCTTTGGCCAGCGAGCGGCAGCGCGGGGCGATTGCGATGACGGCAAGCGGGACGATCTGCGGTCCGACAAATCACGTGACGGGCGGCATTTCTTTCTGGAACCCGTCGTTCGTTGTCGGACTGTTGGACCTGATCGCATGGTTTTGCCGATCGAACCGATCTTGCGATCGGAGCGGTGTGCAACCTGAGTTGCAAATCAGGTGGTGGTACAGTGGCGGGTGAGGCGGACGCCGCCGTGGGCGACGTGCAGGCGTTGGATCGCCCGGATGTCGGCCCACGCCGGCGGGTCAGGCAAAAGGGCGAAGCGGGAGGCCCGGCCGCCATCCATCAATTTGATGGCGGGGAGGGAAACCGGAGAATCTGGCTGGCACGGGAGCGGGCAAGGTGAAACAGGTCGCCGGGCACACTCAGGAGATCAATCCTGGCAAGGGTGGAGGGTGTTCTGGTGGCCGCCACCGCGCGGTCGGGGAGGTTGCGGTCGTGGGGCACCAGCAGGGATGCCGGCATTTCAATCTTCAGCTCGCTGACCCCGGTGGTCGCAGCGGTTGTCGGGTTGGCGCGGCCCACAGGGGCCGGGGGCGTCGGGTGGTCTGCCTGGATCGTCACAGGCGGGATCGTGGTCACAGCCGGAGCCGTCGTCACAGCCGGAGCCGTCGTCACAGCCGGAGCCGTCGTCACGGCCGGAGCCGCCGTCCGAGCTGGAGCAGGCCTGGGTGCCGGAGTATCGGATGCCGTCGTGGACGGCCGCAGTTCGCAGGGAGCCACCTGCATCGGCTTGACCCCATTGGGGGAGGTGGCGCAGGGGGCGGATGGTGCGCCACGCTTGTCCCATTGCGCCGCGATGGTCGGTGTTGCCGGTCTGTCGGCGGTGGCAGGGACGACATGGACGATGCGATAGCCGCGCGCCTTGAGATCCTGGATGATCCCCGGCAGAGCCGCTGCCGTGCGCGCGTGGATGTCGTGCAGGAGCAGAATGCCTTTGTGCCTGGCCTCAAGCCGCTGGATGGCAAGCTTGCGGACCCGGTCGGCGGAGATGCTGTGCCAGTCATCGGCGAGGAAATCGGCGCTCCAGACCTGGATGTCGCGTGAGGCGAGATAGTCTTCGACGATCTTTGAGCGCAACAGGCCGGGGACGCGGAAAAAGGGGGCCGGCACAGACTGGCCCTCCATCGCGGCGGTGACGGACAGGATGCCGTCATTGATTGCGGGCTCGACCTTGGCGAGCGGCATCCTGTGGAAGGTCAGCGGGTGGTTCTGGCTGTGGGTGCCGACGGTGTGGCCGGCAGCAACGAGGTTGCGGATGGCGTCCGGATAGGCCCTGGCCTGAGTCCCGATGATGAAAAAAGTCGCCTTGATGCAGTCTTTGGCGAGAATCTGCAGCACCTGGGGGCTGTATCTTGCGGATGGACCATCGTCGAAGGTCAACACCACCTCGTGATCATTGAGCGGCAGCGTTTCCGGATATTGCATGGAACCGATGCGCGGGTGCTCCCGCGGGTCGACCACGATGGTGCGTGAGGTGCCGAGCGCGTCTGGATTGCCGGGGCAATCCCCGGCGGCCATGGCAAGGGACGGAGATCCGACCATGGACAGGAGGGCGACCGTCAGCAGCACCCGGAAACGAGCCGGGAACCCGGTTGCTCTATCGATCATGAGATACCCCCATCGAATTCTGCATGTGGCTCTGCAGCATGTGGCGAAGCAATACGCGGCATCAAGGTCGCCTGTCTGTTTTGCAGCGACCGTGACCGCAATACACAAGTGATCGGGAAGCCAGATGCCTGCGTCTGGGTGGCGGGCATTTCTGGCGATTGGGGGCGGATATGCTTTAACGCTCCGCCAGAGGAAAATCTATCATTCCCTCGTTGAAATTGTGTCAATACCGCCACATCCTGTGCTGTCGCGCCTTGTTCTGTCAAGCCTTGTTCTGGTGAGCCGTCGAACTCTGGCGCTGGCGATTGGGGCAGGCCGGTGACCGGCGGAGACGGTACGGACTGGCGAGCCCATCCTGCGATTTGCGGGAAAGCTTGCGCGCTGGCTGCCGCACGGGGCTGCAGAAGGGCGTGAGTCCGGCACCTGGCTGCGCGCGTTATGCCTGACGTTTCCTGTGAAGTTTCCTCGGGTTCGTAACCGGAGAGCGACGCATTCTGGCGCGCATGGTCTTGAGGCAGGCCCTGGCTTCGGCGTGGCCCTGCTTTGCGGCTTTCTCGAACCAGTTGCGCGCCTGAGGAATGTCCTTTGGAACGTCACGGCCGTCCCGAAACATGTCGCCGATTCAGAACCGTGCGTCGGGGTGCCCCAGATCGGCCGCCTTGCGGTACCAGATTGCCGCCTGTGCAGGGTCTCTGCGGGTGCCGTTGCCGACCTCCCAGGCCGTGGCAAGACAGATCGTTCCCTCAGCGTCGCCCTGTTCTGCGGCTTTCTGGAACAGGGAAAAGGCCTTTGCCTGATCCACCGGGACTCCCCGTCCTTCGTCATACATGACGGCAAGACAGACCTGGGAGTCGGGGTCGCCCTGATCGGCCGCCTTCTGGTACCAGATCGCCGCCTGCGCCGGATCTTCGGCATCGCCGGTGCCGTCGTTGAGTATCACGGCGAGGCAGGTCTGTGCCTGGGGAAGGCCCTGTTCTGCTGCCTTCCGCCACCAGTGAGCGGCCTGAACAAGATCCTGGGGAACCACGCGACCCTGGTTGTAGAGTTCCCCGAGGGAGTATCGGGCGAACATGTGCCCCTGTTCGGCGGCGCGTATCATCCAGGCAACGCCCTGCGCGTTGTCAGCACCAACGCCCCTGCCTTCGAGATACATCCTAAGCCAGGCTGTGCCGGGCATCGGTGTGCGCCTGTTCTGCAGCCTTTCGGCACCAGGCAAAAGCCTGTGCTGCGTCCGGTTGAACTCCGTCGCCGTTTTCGTACATCAGGGAAAGGCAATACTGCGCTCCACTGTGCCCCTGTTCGGCAGCCTGTCGGAACCAGGAAAAGGCCTGTTGTGCGTCTTCTGGAACCCCGGTCCCCCCTTCCGGTAGCTCAAGCCGGGGATGTATTGGGAACCTGGGTCTCCGTGCTCGGCGGCGGCGAGGATGGCGGGAGGAGCGGCAATCATTGCCTTGTCGTCCGTCTGTATCGCGGGAGGAACCGGCGGGCAGCCTGCCACACTGCTGCAATTCCTCCGGTTCTGTACCGGGGAAATCGCATGTGCCATCTGTAAGAAGCCGTATTGGTTGCCAGACGTCGGTGGCCGTGGCCTGACGGTTTATTTGCAGCTGTCCGACTGGTGACGGAGTTTCATGCTAACCTCTTTCAGCACCTTGTCGGCCGGCTTGCCTTCCTCAATGGCGAGACGTTTCGTGTCCATCTCGATTTCCTTGCCGTCGGTTGCCCAGTGCAGCGTGGCGCGATAGAAATTCGGTGCCAGGTCGCTGGTGGCAGGACAGGTGGCGGTGACAGAGATGGACACTTTGTCTTCCTCTGAACTCTGCACCTCACAGCCGGCCACTCCCGCCAGCACCCCGAAAACCAGGAGATTTGCGGAAGCGGCATTCATGCACATGTCTTCCGTCTTCTGCTCGGCTTTGCCGTCGGCGCCGACATCATTGGTTACGGCGGCGAAGGACCCGTTTCTGAAATTCTGTGCGATGACCTCAGGATCGATCTGCCTGATGGCAGGAGCTGGCGTCGGCGCCGGAGGCGGCTTCTGTTCCGCAACTCTCTGAAGCCCGCGTGTGATCGTTGTCGCTCTCTCCGCCACAGCAGACCTGGCTTCGACGCAGGCCTTGCGCTGACCCGCCAGCATCTCGGCCTCGCTGGTATCGAACTGGGTCTTCATCGTGGCCTTCATCGAACTCGGCAGATCGTTCAGTTCCTCGGGCGGCTGCTTCGCGGCGCTTGACTGCATCGAAATCAGGAGGCGCTGGCAGGGTTCGGACAATCCTGGTGTGGTCACAAGGGGGAGGAACTCCGCCACAAGAGACGACAGCTCGGACTCGTCTCTGGCGACCTTCATCCGGGCCATGATGGCATCGGCCTGGCGGAGCGTTTCCACATCGACAGCCTTTTCTCCGAAAGCCGTTTGCGGCAGGAGAAGCGAAGATATCAGGACAACGAGCACAGAGGAGGAGATCGTTCGCATGATTACTCCAGGTCATATTGGCTGCGGCGACGTTTCAGGAACCGTGGTGTCAGGAACTCAAAAACCGGGAGCCGAATCCATGGCCAGCTCAGCGAGACACCCGGGCTTTGTTCGACGGGCCATAAGCAACGACAGGCTGGCTACCATTTTGCGCTTTCTTTCGCCAGTGCAAACTGGGCCAGCTCAATCGACGGGAAACGCTGTGCGGGCCGGGAAATCCGGTGCCGTGGCGGGCAGGGGCGGGCTGCTCGGACCCGGCGCGAGCCGGTTCGGGTGCCCGGATCGTGCACCAGGCACGGGGAATCCGGGTGTCGCAGGGGGTGCCATTCCGCGATAATTTGTTACGGCGCAAGGTGAATATTCGGGGGCGCACGCAGGCTTCTCCTTCCTTCTCCTTCCCGGAACGGTTGACAGCGCGCCATCTTCTGAATTCGCCGTCGTGGGTCTTCTGGCGCTAAAGCGGATTCGTGACCAAAGCAGGTTGGGACTGTGACATCGGGCGGGCAATCCTGGTCCGAAATAAGAGGAGGGAACCCGGTCGGGGCCTCCGATGTTTACGAAAGTTTAATGTTCAGTTTGTGAGGCGGGCGTCGCCCAGCGGACTCGAGCGGTGTAAGGCCCCGTCAGAAAATTACTGCTGCCAGGCAGAGGGCGCAAACCGGCGCAATCTCGCCAAGAGCGCCGTCGGGATTCACCAAATCTTTTGCAGGCCCTGATCCCTCGCTTGCGGTTCTGGCTTGCGGCAATGCCGGTCTGGGTCCTGAGGGCAGATGGAGGACGGACGGAGCAAGGTCGTTCCTTCCGGCCTGCGGGCGGCGATGGCAAATCGCCAACCGAGGATCGCTCGTCCCGGCCTTGATCGTCCAAACGTCACTGGAGCGGCACTACGGGGGCCGTGGGGCCTCTCGTCGAACAGCTGCCAGCCTTGGGGGAGGCATCGGACGCCGTCCTGCGCTCACAGGCCTGGCTGGCGCAGGCAGCGGGCCTGGCCTGCTCTGACAAAGTTCCTCGCGTGTCGGCCCCCCTGCGGGTCCACAGGCCCCCCCCGCGCGCACTGCTGCGTCTGCTATGTGTGGTCACTCTGCGGCGTGCGCGGGTCCCCCCTGTGGACCCACGGGGGCGGCCTCTCCCGGTCCTCCCGGTCCCGATAACCTTGACGGCACCCCAACATTCTGACACCAGCGATCAATGCCCAGGGGCCGCGCGATGGACCGGAATCGGTGATCGCGTTCGTCGGAATGCGCGGCCCTGGCTCATGTTTCATGCAGCGTGTCCCGCACAGCCCCTTGTGGCGCGGACCTACCGCTCCCTCAGGCTCTCCTGCCTGTAGCGCAGAAGCGGTGCCAGCACGTATTCGATGATGCGCCGCGAACCGGTCTTGATCTCCACGGTTACCGCCATACCGGGCGTCAGGTCCACCATTCTGCCCTCCACCTCCATCCGCGTCGTGTCGAGCGCCACGCGGACCGCGTAGAGCAGCTCCTGACCGGCCGGCTCGCTCGACTCCGCAAGCGCCCCGTCCTTTTTCCCTCGCCCATCTCTGTCGCCTGGTTTTTCCCGGATAATTGCATCCTGCGACACGCTGATGACCTTGCCGTGCAGGAGCCCGTAGCGCGTAAAATTGAATGCATCGACCTTGATCTCTGCGTCCTGCCCAACCTCGACAAAGCCGGCGTCACGATTGGAAACCATGGCTTCGATCTCGATGTCGCTGTCGCGCGGCACAATCATCATCAATTGTTGGGCCGGTGTCACGACCCCGCCGACGGTATGAAGGGCAAGCTGCTGCACCGTGCCTTGAATTGGAGACCGCAGGATCTGCTCGTCTGCCTTCTCCTGAGCCTTGACGTAATCCTGGGCAAATTCGTCGGATTTCTTTCGCGCGTCGGTGAGGTCGGCGAGCGTCTGCCGCTCAAACGCCGATTTCGTCTGCGCCAGCTGCTGTTCGAGCGCGCGGCGTGCCGCCTCGATCTC
>Ga0123357_10000101_pt1 | contig 70940 bp, 49 predicted proteins | sample TergutEmb28metaG_FD_89873 | JGI IMG/M metagenome (GOLD analysis project Ga0123357, IMG submission 89873) | Embiratermes neotenicus P4 segment gut microbial communities from Petit-Saut dam, French Guiana - Emb289 P4 | ecosystem: Host-associated > Arthropoda: Insects > Digestive system > Gut ...
ATCTCTACGGTTTTTCGTGTTATTTCAGCCTGTTGCCACGTATTGTTGATTTTGACCATTTTTATTTCTGAAAGGAATAAGAGAAAGTCTGCCGGAGAATATTTTTTATTACTTAATTCTTTCAAATAATTTTAATCCAACATACTTGCCAACTCCTTTTTCATTTCCTCGTCAATCTCTCTATGTCATCGGTATGATTTGTTATTTGAACGGAATAGAAACCGAACAACAATTAGCCACACATCTGTTGCGTTGTTGTTGCCGGAGTATTTTATCAGAGTTAATCAACTGGCAGATGAACCGATGAATATCAGGTGTTATTTTTTGGTTTTTTTGAAAAATAATTTGTATTTTTGCCATGTACCGCGAAACTAATTTAGTTTTACTTTGTAAGTTAAAGCCATCTAAAAAGCAAATATCACTGTGTTTTAAATTACTTGAAGAAGAATATAAAAATATACACTCAGACACTTATGAAAAAATCCATTTTTTTTGCAATCGCTTTGTTGGTAAGCGCTACCGTTTCTGCTCAATCCCGGATTAAGAATGATAGCATTAACTATCTTATTTCCAATTCATTAATAAGTGAAAACGGAACTGAAATTAAAACAGTACAGCAATGGGAAAATATACGTCGCCCTGAACTATACAAACTGTTTGAACAACAAGAATATGGTGAAGTTCCTGACGGGATAAAAGTACGGTTCAGAGAGATATACAGTTCATCCGGTTATCTTCAGGGCAAAGCTACCATCCGTGAGTTTGAAATGCTGATAAACGATGACCCGGAGCCGCAAATGCATATTCTATTCTTTATTCCAAACAGTATAAAAGGAAAAATTCCGGCAATCATGGGTTATAACTGGAACGGCAATCAATCGCTTTGTACGGATACTTCCGTGTTTATGATACCACAGGAACAAATAGAAAAAAGGGTAGCTCCAAACAGGTTGAAGAGTACATTAAACCAGTCGAAAAGGGGTACTGATCACGATACTCCCATAGAAAAAATAATAGATAGCGGATATGCTTACATTACCGCTTGTTATTGGGAGCTGGAACCGGATAATCTCAATCCTTATTCGGTTGGAATACGCGCTCTGCTAAATGAAGGGAAACCGTTTGCCGCCAATCAATGGGGCGCCATTGCTGCGTGGGCATGGGGAATGAGCCGCATGCTCGATTGTTCCGAACAGGTACAAGAAATAGATATTACCCGGTGTGCGATAGTAGGGCATTCACGGTTGGGCAAAGCCGCTCTATGGGCAGGAGTGAGAGATGAACGCTTCGCCATTGTTATATCCAACCACTCCGGATGTGGAGGAGCTGCTTTAAGCAAAAGAATATCAGGTGAAACAGTAGAAATAATCAACACCCAATTTCCCTATTGGTTTTGTGAAAATTTCCGGCAATACAATGGAAAAGAAGATAACTTACCAATGGATCAACACCAATTACTGGCATTAGTTGCACCTCGTCCGTTATATGTTTGCAGTGGAGTAGAAGACCTTTGGGCAGATCCGCTTGGCGAATACCTGAGTGTTGTTTATGCCAATCCGGTTTATCAGCTTTATGGAAAACAACCTATGCCGTTTACAGGCAATTTCCTGCCTCCGGCCAATACGCCGCAGATAGGCGATATCGCTTATCATGTGGAAAATGGAGGGCACCAATTCAGCGCTTACGATTGGGAACAATATCTTTTGTTTTTTGATAAATACTTGAAAGTCAAATGAAAATAAAACAGATATGACAAAAATAATCAAATTATCATTCATAGTCATAACGCTTGCTCTTTGCAGTAATGCAACAGCTGACACCCATCTTATTTCACGAATGGATTTATTAGATGCTTGGGAATATAATTACAATGCATCTCATTGGTTCGAACAGGCGAATCTGCAAAACGGAGTTCAAATGTACGGTGAAAAAGATATAACCATCACTTCTCTTCCCGCCGAACTTGCCGGAGCCGACTGGATACAAACTGCTTATGGTTCAAAATATTATGACCGCTATTACGTGATTTGTTATTTCAAACTGAAAGCCGCCGCTGAAGTATTTATTATCCACAATGATGAAATTGATGTAAAACCCTTGTGGTTAAAAGACTATAAGAAAATAGAAGGCAAAGTAACCTCTTCGGCCGGAGACAGTTTTTCTATTTACAAGCGAGAAGCAAAAGCAGGAGAATTAGTATTGTTAGGTCAGAATGTAAATATTCAGCAGGAAGGATCCAAAGAATCCAACATGTATATCGTGGCGGTTAAACCGGAGGAAGCTGTTGCCAAAGAAAAACCTGTGGGAAAGGTTTTTGAAGTCACAGATTTCGGCGCAGTCGGAGACGGCAAAACGATGAATACGAAAGCTATTCAATCGGCCATTGACAAATGTAGCGCTTCCGGCGGCGGTACCGTATTTATCGGGAACGGCATCTATATGTCCGGCACATTAATCATGAAAGATAATGTAACCCTTTGGGTGGATGCCGGTTCCATTCTTCGAGCTTCGCAAGACAAATCCGATTACCCTGCCCTGCGGGTATCATTGCCCTCATTCCGACAAAAAGAAGATTTCCAATTTATTTTTGCCGAAAAAAGAAAAAATGTAACCATTACCGGCGGCGGAATTATTGACGGCAACGCCATTGCTTATAATCGTCCGTGGGGAGGAACCAATAATGAATGGGAGCGTCCGCGCCTGATACGCATGTTTGAATGTGAGAACGTAACCGTAAAGAATATCACCCTTACCCGTTCCGCCAATTGGGTACAATATTATGAGGCATGTAAAAAAATGCACTTTGAAACTGTTCAGGTACGCAGCTACACAGGGGTACACAACTTAGACGGTATCGACTTGAGCGGATGTAGCGAGGTGGTTGTTAAAGATTTTTCAGCTATCTGTGGTGATGATGCCATTTGTATTAAATCTATGTCGATGGTGCCGGGCGAGAATATTTACATCGACGGATTATTCGCCCGTTATGCGAATTGTAATTTATTTAAAATCGGCACCGAAACGCATGGCGCTGTGCGTAACCTGCATTTGAAAAATGCCAAAGGATGGACGCGTTATACGGTTGCCGTAGAAGCCGTAGATGGCGCTACTATTGAAGATATTACGCTCGAAGATATTGAAATGTACACCTGTGCAGCGCCTTTCCTGGTTCGACTCGGCAATCGTGGACGCACATTCGAAGGCGGCCCCAATCCCGCGCCGGTAGGCAAAATTAAAAATGTAACCTTGCGGAACATCAAAAATACCGATATTCAATTTGTTCCGGATAAGGCAGGCCCCGGCGTAGGCGCTCCGGCAGGCGGCTTAATCGGACATCCGATTGAAAATTTAACCATCGAAGATTGTGATTTTCTTTTTTATGGCACAAAGCTATCGAAAGAGGTTATTTATCGCGAAATACCTGAAAATGAGAAAGCCTATCCCGAATTTCACACTTTTGGCATTTTGCCGGCTTATGGTATGTTTTTCCGCCATGTAGACGGGTTAAAAGTAAAAAATGTCCGTTTACGGCTTAAAAATGAAGATATTCGTCCTGCTATCGTACTTGATGATGTGATAAATTATTCCTTGCAGGGGATTGAATACGACTCGTCTCCAAATATGGAACCGTATGGTATCTGGCACAAACAAGCCGACTGATCTTATCTATTCAATCTCCTTGGAAATTTCTTTTAATTGCGCTTCGTCAACATCGGGAATTGTCAGTTTTTTCCCCATAACTGCTGCAATTTTCTTTTCAAATCCATAATCCATTGCACCCCGGCGTTCAGGACGGCGTGGCGCATATTTACGGCATAGTTCCGCTAACATTTTATCATAAAAAATAACCTGTTCCAGATATTTTACACAATCGTCTTGCCTGTCTATTCCTGTATTGGTCTTTTCTTTTGAATTATTGTATTTATCATCATACTGATAACCGCTTTCGTAGAAGGCAAGAGCGGCATTCAAGAAAGCTTCCTGACGCAATACCAATTGCTGATGGATATAAGCGCTTGCAACAATATCTTTCATGTAAGGTGCATTAGCAGGGGCTAATTGACGCGCTTTTAACGCAGCATCTATAGCTTGTTCGGCGCTATTCTTCATCGTTTCCATCATTTGAACAGGCGTTTGCTTGCCATTGACATTCCAAATCGTTTCTGATTTTTTAAGAGATGCTTCCCCCGCTATTACTGCATTGACATATTCCATCAAGCTAACGGCATTTTGACGAATAAACGACATTCCCGGAGGCGCTTCGGGATGATCCATCAGCATCCAGAATCTATATGCCTGCAAGCCGCCGGGAGTAAGTCCGTCGCCTTGCCAAAACCAGGCAGGCATTAATTGGATAAAGTTATGTTGAGCAATAGATACGGCTCTTAAACTATTGAGTAACTCTTCGCTTCCTTTTCCATAATATGGTTGAAGGAAGCTGACAGCATCCTGAGTAGTAAATTCTTTCCCGTTCATTGCCAATCCAACCGTTTTTTGAGTTAACAAGCGAATGGGATTATCCAAACTGTCACCACCTTTAACCATATAATCCTGATAGGCAATTCCGGCGAAGCCTCCTTCATATATGTTTTTGAAGATTGTATTGATCATTTCATTATTATACCAGTATAAAGGATGCGGATGTTCGGCATCATAAACAAGCATATCTAATATAACGCTATATCCGGCATCTTGAAGGTCTTTTCCCCATGGCGGATAATTGAGTACCGGCTGATCGTATCCTGCGTATTTTACGGAAATCACCAAATCTTCTTTGGGCATTTTGAGCCGTTTCAACACTTCAGGTTTTACGTACCAATCGCGCATACCAAAAAAGAAATTATTTTCCCTTTTTGCTTTCAGCAAATCGTATAAAGTATTGCAATAATCTACAAAATTGTCGTCGGTAGCCTCATAATTGATACATTCTTTCCATGATTTCCATTGATTGGCTTTAACAGTTTCGATATCTAATGTCCAGGCTGCTTCGGCATAAGCATTAAGGAATCCGTCTAATTCAGGCAATACATCTAACATTTTTTCCGTTGAATAAAGGAAGAAATCTCTGAAAACCGGATTATTCCATTGCTGGTGAGGAATTACACTCCCTTTCCCTTGAGAAGTGATTGTACTTGTGTAAATATCGTTTTGATGCGCCTTTTCTAAGAACGGAGCAAACATATTATCCGGATTTAATTCTTTTTGATGCGCTTTCCAAAATTGGTAAGGACAATAAAAAGAGTAGGAGCGTGAAACGACCATCTGTATGCCTTTTGACTTGGCATATCGGATGTTTTCACGCAAGGTATTGATATTTCTTTCGATTCGCTTGGAATCAAATTCCTCTGCTTCCGGATATTTTGTCTGACTGTAATCAACAAAAAAAGCGGGCATGAATTTATATGTTCCAATGGATATGACATTAAATCCATCTTGGGTAATACGGTCTATTTGCTTTCTTACTTCTGCTTCGTTTTTCGGATCTGTCCATAAATTATCACTCACAGCAGCCACCTTGTAGCGCATCACTTCGTTGGTTTGAGCAAAAGCCATTAAAGGGAAAGTCACCAACAACAAGAATATTAACTTTTTCATCTGTATATAATTATCTTTTAAGTATTATAAATTGTCATCTTATTTTTTGCGCGTTACTTAACATTACTTCTTTAAGAATTTTGTTTTCACAGTAGATTGAGGCGTAAGCGCCTGAACAACATAAACTCCTTTGTCATAAGAAGATATATCATACAATCCACTTGCGTTTTGCTTCAATGGCATCATTTGTCCATAAACATTGAACACCTGAACCTTAGCGTCGGGGCCAGCCAACACGTGCAAGCGATCTGCCGTATCGACCCAAACCGTTACGTTTGATTGTTGAGTATTTTTTATTCCTTGTGCTGCTGCAATAAGAGGGTTAACATATCCTTCTTTCACTGCGGTCAGATACTCAAAAAATCCCAATAATACCAAACTGTTACTCTCATTACTTACCCAGTTTTCCAATACTGTATTTCCTCCTTTGAATAAGCTCCAATCATTTGCTAATTCATAGTTATATCCCATCATTGTCTTGGGATAAGCATTTATTGTATCTTGTTCATTGTAAGAGACTTCCGGAACTACATCAGGCATCAACATTCCTCGTTTTCCAATCGGATTTTCATTGGAAGTCGTGAGTAAATCATACATTTCCTTTTCCATGGCATACCAATTCGGACCTAACTTTCGATTCGCCAAATTGTAAGTCCCTAACAATGAAGCCTGTCTCATTTCTTTCTTTGAATCTCCGAGGAACCCTTCTTTTGTTCCATCTCCACTGTCTGCTAAACCGAACTTTTGATAAAAACCGCCATATTTTTTATCATGTATTGCGCATGTTTCTAATCCCGTGAGCATTTTAGAGACTATCATTTCAAAAAACGCCTTAATTTCAGGATCAGTGGTAACCTCTGCCGCACGGATAAGCGCATCCATCTCTTCCGAAGTTTCTCCCAACATTGCTTGTGCATCCCATAATTTATTTGTGAACTGAGGGAAACTGACAGCTGTTTTATTTCCGGCGGCATCTAAAGTATATCCTGAATTTCCAAACAAATAGATACGTCCGAACAAACCATATTTTTCCACAAACGACTGTTCGTAAGCTACCTTCACTTGTCTATATCCCGCTGCGATCCATTCCGGCTTGTTGAAAATAGTTCCGGCATGTACTAAAGCCGCACCCGATTCTACTTGATGATCTACCCGATAGGCTTTGTCTAAATAAACGGTCTTTAAGTCGCAATCGCAATTACCCAAGTTATACATCACATAAATTCCGGTTTCCGGATCTATCATATTATAAACCAGATTTCCCCAATACAGTAATGAATTATTCCAAAAATCAAGGTCTTTCGGATTGTCGGTGTAATCGCGCAAACGAAGCAGCACAAAATACATCCATCCTTTATAATTGCTTGGTTTTGCATATTTGGCTTTTACTATCGGCAATATTCGTTTAATAGCGTAATCGAAATAGGGCGTATTATCATGCAATGCTTTAAACCAGTAGAAATGCTGCAAAGCCCTCACATCATTTTGCGAATCATGACGAGTAGAAGTATTTCGCTCTTCCCATGTTCCTCCGGAAGCGCAATTGATACGATTTGCGTATTGACGATGCCAGTTGATATAAATTCCCCTGTTTATGGGATCCCAACCATAACCGGCAATTCCTTGCATGGTTTCCAACGCTACCATATCGGCTTTATCGTTAATTAGCGTTACTGTTGAAATATCAGGCAGAGGTATGTCTATCTTAGGTACAAACGGTTCTCCCGAACCACCTTCCAATCCTTCCACATAAATCCAAAACAGAGGAGTTGCGCTATTTCCGTAAAGTCTCAACCGAATTTGAACAGAATCCTGCGAAGTATAGTTGAACGAATAAGCGCCACAGGCATTGGCATTTTCTGATACCGAACTAACACTATCTACCTCTACTTTAAGCCAAGTAGCATTAGTTTTATTATAAACTTGCAATTCAAAAGCGCACTTTTTGTCTCGAGTTCGTCCCTGATGCGAAATCATTATCTTTCCTATATTCGGTAAAACAGGGAAAGTGATATATCCGTTTCCGCTATTCCGCACCAAAACACTTCCGTCGGTGCAAGCTGACGGAGCTTCATTGTTCACGATACACTGGGTGTAAGTAAAAGTACGCAATTCACCATCTATACAACGGATAGTTTGAGAGCCATTCGCAAATACGCTTGTTCCCGAACCGGCATTATTCCAATTCTGAAAAACCTCATTAATGTATTCCTGAGAAAAGGAAGAAAAACAACCCGGAATCATTGCCATAAGCAACACAAAAATTTTTCTTAAGTTTTTCATTTGAGTATTTATTAATTTGTAATTTCCATCATATTTAAGACAGTTTGCACAGCTGTTTCATCATAACGGATGCCATATAATCCCTGTTCGCCAAATCCTCCGGCTAATCTTCCGGCTGTTAATAACTGTGAAACAAGAAGCTTTCCTTGCCCTTCTCCAAAATCGATCAGCACAACAGGTGTACGAGTCAAATTTTTGCCGGCATTCATCAATATTGTTAAATTTTGAGCTATTCCTCTTTGAGCATCCACATATCCTTGCGACAAATTAGTAATCGTCACCGGGGTATTGGGATTTATCGAACTGGCCAAGGCGGGAGCGTCTTCCACCAAAAAAGCAACTTTCGCCCTCAATTCTCTTTGTACTTTCGCATCTTCGGGGAGTGATGAATAATCAAAGAAACCTTGCAGTTCGTAAGCATAGTAACTATCGGATTTGATTTGATTTTCATCTGCACCACGAGCTTTCCATTGTTCGAGAAATGCTTTTGAGTTTAATCCGGATATCGTCATATCGGAAGCAGGAACAGTTAATCCTCCCCGCAATCCATTCCAAAACCCGGAATACGACGCCGGAATATTTTTCCACAAAGCGTTATTTTTCTCACTTGGGAAAAGATGCGTTTCAGGTTCTGCCGCTTCGACAAACGTGAGCGTGATCCCTCCAAATAAATCGTAAGAATGTATTTCCGGATCAATTATTTTTGCAACTCCTTGCAACGGGCCTAAATCGTCTTCATTCTTTGGATAACCTTGTCCTAAACCCCGTTCCCCCACATCAAGCATAACAACAGAAGTTCCCTGCCGTATTGCCGTTTCAATTAATTTTTTAAAAGAAGAATCGTTGTTGGCTATTTTATCCCACGACTTCTTAGACATTAGCATTAGCTTTACATTTTTATCCAAAGTTGTTACCGGTTGTAATTTCCGGGCTAAAGCAAATGTAAGCAATTCTGTTTCATCTTGCGGAATATATAACCTTAATTTTGTTAATTCTTCAGGAACATTAGCTCTAAATGTGCGGACATCCCATGCCGAATATACAGGATATTTGACTTGTTCCGGACGGTTTTGCAAAACTGCCTTGACAATAAAATCTCCTGTTTTCTCAGGTAATGTAATCTTCACGGTTTGTGTTGTTTGTGAAAAGGCGTTCACGCCGGCATACAGATTTTGTTCGCTGTATATCTTTCCAAACTTATCTTCAATAGTCAGTTTTGCCGACAAACGGGCATTCTCTTTTTCGTCGTTGAAAAAGTAAATAGGCAAATCAACGACTTGTCCCGGAAGGAAATTTTTATCCCAAAGTTCTATACTTACAGCTTGCGGCGACCACGCTACAGTCATGTCTGCCCAAACAGTTTTGGGATTGCCTTCCGATAATGGTCCCATAAACCAGGTATTTCCATCTTCCCAGCTGCTTGCAATACAGAAAGGCGCTACTCCTGCCGCTCCTATTCTCCGCCAATACTCCGAAATTTTTCCATTCGCTAAAGCTAAATGCTTAAGCCGTTTTTCCGCTGTATGATTTCTTCCTAAAAAACGAAGATAGCTTTCGGAGAGGGATTTATATCCCCCCATATCGCCTTTTTCATCTAAGTAATTACCACCGAATTCATCGACCATAATGGCTTTATCAAACTGCTGATAACTATCGTAATAAAGGCCGACATTTTCGAATAAACTCCACCAGTATTTATGTATGTGGATGATATCTCTTTCGGAAAGCACCAATGACGGATAAGACAATAATATTTCATCGAGCGCCTCCCAGACGGTTTGCAATTGGGCGCCCTCCGTTTCGTTGTAGGGATGATATATGGCAATAGACGGATGACGCATAGCTGCGGCTAACCATTGTCCATATTGCTCTATACAACTCTCTTTGGTTGCCGGCATTCCATGGAAGAAATTCCATTCATATTGCACGATCAATCCATATTTATCACACAAATCCAACAATCGTTGAGGTGGCGCTCCCAGATGAAAGCGAAGATAATTTGCTCCATGTTCTTTCAACCTCAATATTATATTATTTTTGAACCAAGTGGTATCATAACCGCAAACGCGACCTTCTTCCGAACGCACCCAACGATGCCACACGACTGTTCCTCCACGCAATTTATAAGGTTCTCCATTCAAATAAAATTGCTTATTCCGCACTTCGAATTGTTTGATTCCCAAAGTCATGGCAGATTGGTCGAGCGTTCGTTTTCCTTGCGATAAGGTCAACTCCAATTGATACGTTTGAGGATTTTCGGGCGACCATTCTTTAAGTTTTTGATTTTTATAATTAAATACGGCCGTATTTTTACCTGCAAGGTAATTTCCCTTTTGAGTAAACAACTTTTGATTATTATTGTCATAAACGGAGAGTACATATTCTCCTCCGTTGGTTGCCTTTTCATTTCCAACATTTTCGACATAGAAATCAACATTTACATTTCCGGAAACTATATCGGCATCCGGAATAATTTTTTCAATGCGATGATCTCCATGAAGATGCAATACTACATCATCCCAAAGACAGGAAGATATGTTTGAACGCCATTGGTCGACCGGAGGAATATATGAAGCATCTTGCGGTGAAATATTTTTGAGAGAAGTCAAAGCAATTTCCAGCGTAATCTTACCTCCCGGTTTTACCTCTTTTCCTTTAAGCAAATGAAATGTAGGCGCCATTCCTCCGTTCTTTTTGGAAACAGAAATGCCATTAACAAACACTTCCGGTGAAAAACGGGCGCCTTTCAATTCTAATGTGGCATTTGTCCAGTTTCCTTTCGGGAGAATCATCTCTTTCTTGTACCAAAGTGTTTGTTCGTTCATTTTCGCCGGATCGGTGGCGATACCCGGAACGTTGGTTTTCTGATTATAAACACGGCCTTCACCAAGTTCCCAAACGCCATTCAACAGTATTCTTTCCTGCGAATAAATTGCAAAAGGAATTAATAACCCAAGAATTAAAATTTGTATCCTTTTCATTTGTGAATTATGATTACTTCTTCAAGAACTTCGTTTGTGCGATTTTTCCTGACGGAGTTGTCGCTTGTAAAATATAAATGCCTGACGGATAATTCGATATGTCAATTTTTTCGTTTGCAGCCGGCAACAAATCGACCGTCTGTCCGAAAATATTGAATATTTTAACCTTATCGACGGCGCCTGAAATATTCAACGTATTATCATTTACGAAAACTCTAATTTGATTGTCGTTGAAAGGAGTATTTATTCCTGTCGAATGTATCAACGGATTGGAATATCCGTTTTGAACGGCTTCCAAGTATTCCAACAATCCCAACAACACCAAACTGTTACTTTCGTTACTTACCCAATTTTCTATCTTGTAAACATCCCAATTAGAATCTAACTGATACGAATAACCTGCCAGATATTTCGGATAAGCATTAATGGTGTCTGTGTCATTGAACGGAAGTTTCGGTTGCACATCCGGCAAAAACATACCTTTGGGAGGCGTCGTATTAGGAGTGGTCAATAAATCGTACATTTCTTTTTCCATCGCATACCAATCAGGCCCTATCAGGCGATTTGCCAAATTGTATGTTCCCAATAAAGATGCCTGACGCATTTCTTTTTTATCGCCACTCAAATATCCCGCCTTTATTCCCGAACCGCTATCTGCCACATACATAGCTTGATAAAAACCGCCATAAGTCTTATCATGAAGAATATGCTTATCTAAACCTGTTAACATCTTGCCGGCTATTTCTTCAAATAATCCTGCAATTTCGGTATATCCGTTTTTTGCCGCTAAACCGGCAGCACGTATCAAGGCATCGGCTTCTTCGGATATTTCTCCTAATTTTGCCTGCCCATCCCAAATTTTATTGGTAAATGCCGAGTAATCATAATTTGTAACCACGCCATTGGCATCTTTCGTATAGCCTGATTTTCCCAGCAAATATATACGACCGAATAAACCATATTGCTCGACAAATGTCTGCTCGTATGCCACTTGTACTTGACGATAACCGGCATCTATCCAATCCTTATTACCGAATGTGATGCCCGCATGTACTAACGCAGCGCCTGCTTCAACCTGATGATCTACACGATAGGCTTTATCCAAATAAACAGTCTTTACTCCACAATCGCAGTCGCCCATATCGGTATTGTAATAAATCCCTAATTCCGGGTCTATCATATTATATACATTCCCTGCCCAATAACGACAGGCGGCATTCCAATATTCCCAATCGTCGGGTTTATCGGTATTATCTCTTAACCGGAGGAGTACATAATACATCCATCCTTTCGGGCTTGACGGTCGTGCAAAACGACTTTTTACGGTCGGAAGAATACGGCGTATGGCATAATCGAAATACGGCGTGTTGTCGTGCAATTTCTTAAACCAGTAGAAATGTTGCAACGCCCGGATGTCGTTTTGAGAATCGTGGCGCGTAGCCGTGTTCCGTTCTTCGTAATCACCGGCAGAAGTGCTGTTTATCCGATTCGGATATTCGCGATGCCAATTGATGTAAATCCCTCTGTTTACAGGGTCCCAACCATAACCGGCCACACCAGTGAGCGTTTGAAAGGCAACTAACGATGCTTTGTCGTTTTTCAGCGCTACGGTAGCCGGATCGGGCAACGGAACATTATCTGCCGGCACATACGGGATACCCGAACCGCCTTCCAAGCCTTCCACATAAATCCAATACAATCTTGTTCCACTATTACCGGAACATACCAATCTAATTTGAACAGAGTCTTCCGACGTATAATTAAATGAGTATTGTTCGCATCCGCTTGTTGCTGTTGTTCCGTCCTGTTCTATCGTTGCCGACCATTGTTTGGTGGTTTCATTCAATACCTGCAAATTAAACCGTGCATTTTTATCTACTGTTTTTCCTTCCCGTGCAATGGTTATTTTCCCGATATTCGGCAACTTGGGAAACACCAACCATCCGTTGTTACTGTTACGCACAAGAACAGCCCCGTCGGTACAGTCTCTTGATATTTCCATGTTTGCTACAGTGCATTGCGTGTAGGAAAACGTCCGTGTTTCACCATCTATACAAGCGATGGTTTGAGTTCCATCATTCCATCCTGAGGGAGTATTACTCCATTCCTGAAACGTATCGTTGATATATTCCTGCGCCGAACAATGGAAGCTTGTACACGTCATTGCGAGGAGGAACGACGAAGCAAACCAGATTATATGCTTTCTGGTTTGCTTCGGGTAAAACTCTCGCAATGACGAACACAAGTTTTGCTTAACTAAACAACATTGATTAAACATTTATTTTTTTATGAATTTCGTTTGTACAATTTTTCCCGAAGAAGTTGTTGCCTGTAAAATATAAACTCCTGAAGAATAGTTCGATATGTCAAATTTTTCGTTTGCTGCCGGCAATAGAGCAACAGATTGTCCGAAAATGTTGAATACTCTGATGTTGCCGCTTGCGCCTGAAATATTCAACGTGTTATCATCTACCCAAACCTTAACTCCATTATTTATTTGAGTATTTATCAAACCATTAGGAGCGCCGTTAATGAAAGAATCGTCATAACCATTTTTTACCGCTTCCAAGTACTCAAAAATACCGAGTAGAATCAAGCTGTTGCTTTCGTTACTCACCCAGTTTCCCGGATTTCTAAGCACCCAATTACTTTCCAATTCGAAGGTATAACCGGCTCTGCTTTTGCGATAGCCATTGAGCAATTCATTTTTTGTAGCTTCCGGTTCGTTATTGTATAAATACATACCGCGAACGGTTGATACATTTTCTGTCGTCATTGCTTTCAGCGGTACATCGTTCCGGTTAACGATGATATAGTACATTTCCTTTTCCATATCGAGCCATTGTCTGTCTAAATGGCGATTGGCAATATTATAGGTTCCCAGCAACGACGCCTGACGCATTTCTCTTTTTGTTCCGTTGAGTTTTCCGGCGACATCGCCATAACAAGCCGTTGCCATACTCATGTTTTGAAAAAAGCCTCCATAACCGGTGCTGCCTAAGTATCGTTTGTCGTCGTGTACAATTTGTTTGCGAAGTCCATTGAGCATTTTAGCCGAATAATCATAAAACAACGCCGCAACATCAGGATCTTTAACTGTTTCTGCAGCGCGCAATAAAGCATCGACTTCTTCCGATACTTCCCCGATTTTCACCTGCGGATCCCATACTTTGTTTTTACAACTGTGTGTTGTCTGACTTATCCGGTTACCTGCGGCATCCAGCTTCCATTGCTGGTCGCCGAGGGCAAATACGCGCCCAAAAAAGTCGTAAGTTTCAGAGAAAGCGCCTAAATCAATGGTAGCTTTGAATTGACGGATACCGGCAGTTACCCATGCAGGGTTATTAAATAACGTTCCTGCGTGTACAAGGGCAGCGCCTGACTGTACCTGATGGTCGACGCGGAAAGATTTATCCAAATAAATGGTAGACGAACCGCAGTCGCAGTTACCCGCATTGTTGTCGGAATAATAACCTGTTGAAGGATCAATTTCTTTCATCACATTATCCGCCCAACTGCGTACCGATTTTTCCCAAAACGCTTTATCTTCTTCAGGACACGTTTCCCATATACGCAACAACACATAGTACATCCAGCCTTTGGTACTGCTTGTTTTGGCATATTTAGCTTTAACAGTGGGTAACAGACGAGCGATGGCAACATCAAAATAGTTCAATCCATTTCTTCTTTCATCACCGGAAGGTAGATCATCGTACAATTCTTTGTGTAAATCTTTCCACCAATAGTAATGTTGCAAAGCGCGTACATCGTTTTGTGAATCATGCCGGGTATTTCCGTTACGATTATCATAAGCTCCTCCCGAATCATTATTTACCCGTTCGGGAAATTCACGATGCCAATTAATCAAAATTCCTTTGTTTGAAGGATCCCAACCGTAACTGCTAATGCCGACTAATGTTTCAAACGCAATGGTATCCGCTTTGTTCGGGAACAAGCGCACCAAATTTTCATTAGGAGGAATAGGAGGAAGTACAGGAGGAATATAAGGTTCGCGTGAACCATTCACTTCACCAAAAATTTCGGCAGGCTGGTCTTCGGTACCTTCTTCTTCATTTCCCGGAATAAATGGCGAACAACCTTCCACGTAAATCCAAGTGATATTTCGCCTACTACCTGAATCGTATACATTTAATCGAATTTGAACCGAATCTTCCGACTGAAAGTTATATGCCCACGTAAAGCAAGCTGAGTTATTTGTATCAGTTATTCCATCTCTTTCTACTAAGCTCCATGTACCGTTCGGTTGTCTGACCTCTAATCCTATAACATTAGCGCCTCCACCCGGCCGCTGTATCATTACCTTGTTGATATTCGGAAGTTTAGGAAAAATAATATAACCGGCGCCGGGGTTCGATCCCCCATTTCCCAATGTCAAAGCGCCATCTGTGCATCCGCCTTTTTTCAAGCTTTTTTGCACAGTTATACCCTTTGAACCTCCCAATTCAAAAATACGATCGATCCCGTCAATACAAGTAATTGTTTTAAAAATATGATTAGGATCTTTCCCTTGCCAATCAGTTTCAGAAGCGCCAATATCATCCCATTTCGAGAAAGTGTCGTTGATGTACTCAACAGCATGTACGTTAAATGCTACCAGCATTCCGCAACACATCAAAAGCGATGTAAATAATTTTTTCTTCATTTGTTTAATATTTTATTCAGTTATTCAATTATTCAGTTATTTCCGTAACGAAATCAATACTCCTTTCACCGCATCTGCGCCTATCACCGCATTTGCAGGAAGCTTTTGTTCCTTTCCAAAGGCATACATATTTTCGGCAGGTTCGATAGTTACTTTGCTTTCATCGAAATTACCATTCTTGTCTTTGATTTTTGATACATCCAGATTGAAATGACGAGCCACAAAATCGTACATGGCAAAACGCTTGGATGTACCATAATCGTGACCTTCTTCAACGAAATGTGTATTTTCGACAGCATTTTCTTTTCCGTAGAAATTATATACATATTGCAAATAAGGGTATTCAACTGTTGGAGTATTGGAAGTCCAGTCGTTTCCGTCGGAGATAAGTAATTGCGGACGGGGCGCAAAAAGTGCGCCGATTTCAGCATTATTGGTATTTAATTTGCCGGCAATATGATGAATCGGCAGTCCGCTTTCGCAAGGACAACCTCCATAAAAATGACAGGAAAGCATAACAACCGGTACGCTAAGAGCAATCCTGTCGTCTAATGCTGCGGCAAGGAATGTTTGCGTTCCTCCGCCGGAAGCTCCAGTAATTCCTATTCTTGTTTTATCTATATAATCAAGCGAGGTCAGGAAATCTATAACACGCATACTGTTCCACGTTTGCATGGTGAGTGCCAAGCCTGTGCGATGGTCTTTCAAAGGAACTTGTAAAGCGCTTTCGCCCCAGGCAAACATATCGTAACTGAAAACGGCAACTCCCATTCGTGCCAGCATAGCGCAACGGTATTGCTGGTCGGGACGGTAACGTCCGCGTTCGTTGGGAATAGATTTGTCTATTTTATCGTAGAAATGCCCGTGAGGACAAAGCATGGCGGGATATTTCCCTTTTTTTGCCGGTTTGTAGAGCGATCCGCAAAGGTAAACGCCGGGTAATACTTCCAATGCAACATTTTCGACAGTATAACCATCATAAGTTCGTTTATTAGTGATTTGAGGATTCAAAGGCGTTTTTTGAGGCAATGGTGATAACCCTATTTCTTTGAAAATATTTCCTTTTACTAATGCTTTTCTTGCTTCCCATTGCTCTTTAGTCGTGTAGGACGCTTTCAATGCATTCAAATGAGCCAATCCTTCCGATTCGAGTTTGCGAAAATATTCATAAGCCTTGATTTCATAAATGTTATTTCCTTTTTTGTTATAACGAAGATTTAATGGTTTGAGAATATTGTCGAGCGTTTGTTCTACATCTGCGGCTGTGAATTTCCACCAGGCATCGGTGACCGTATCTTTTTTAGAAACCAATTTATCTTCGTATTGCAAGACAACATTGTATTTTTGCTGCACCTCGTCCAGAACCTCCGGAAGAGAAACATTATACACTTGCTGAGGCGTTTGCGATTTTACAGTTAAAAAAGAACACAGAGACACGGAGGCACAGAGAATAATAAATAATAATCTCCGTGTCCCTGTGTCTCTGTGTTTGATTCTATTTGCCATAGTTGCTTTTCATTTAATTTTAATATTTTCAACAGACTCATTAACCTTAATATCAACCTCTTCAAGAGATTCCATTCTCTTTCCTCCGATAACCAAGTTTTCGATTTTTAAATTCCTGACCTTATGATCTTTATCTAAACCGAATATTTCCGAGCTTTTCGGGAAAGGAGTGTAAAATGTATTATTTTTTATCAGTATATTCTCAATTTTCCCTGCGCCATAACGATTTCTGATGGAAATATGTATGCCTCGTTGCTGTCCGTGGTCAAAAGCTCTTTCGAAACGGTTATTGATATATTTAATATTGCGGAATGTTGCTCCATCGAAGCAATAAAAGACGATTCCACGGTCGGATACCAATACATCGTTATTCTCGAAAACAATGTTTTGCATGTATTCGCCTTTTGTTTCCGTACCCACTTTCAAAGCTGATTTTCTTGTAAGGAATACACAGTTTTTCACTTTAATATTGTCTGTATTTTGAAGATAATTACCATTATTAGTTGTTTTGACGGCGACATTATCATCATTGCAATAAGCAAAACAGTTATTGATTAGAACATTTTTCGAAGCGTCCGGATCGAATCCGTCTGTATTCGGCACGTCAGAGTCGTTCAATATTTTGATATTCCGGATGGTTACATTCGAAGAATAAAGGATATGTGTATTCCATGCCGCCGGATCTCTCAATATAACACCGTCAATCATAACATTTTTGGAGTTAAGAACACGGATTAAGTTGGCGGGTTTCCCTTGATCTCGAACTACTTTACCGTTTCCGTCGATGATTCCCCTGCCCGATATTTTCACATTGTCGGCATTGGCGATAAAAATCAGGCGGCTGAAAGTCATCCACTCGCCATAATCGGTGTAATTTTCCTTGTTGTTGATGTGATCGGATTCGGGTTTATTATCATCGGCAGGATAATCTTTTCTATCTTCCGAACCTTTTATCATGGCTCCGGCAGCCAAGCAAATGTTTGTATTGCTGTGTATGGTAAGCGTTCCCGTTTTGTAAATTCCGGAAGGGAAATAAAGGATTTTACCGCTTCCGGAAGCTGCATCCAAAGCTTTTTGCAATTGAACGGTTTGCAATACTTTTCCTTCATTATCTGTTACGAAATCCATAATCGATAATACATTCTTATCCGTTTTCTTTATTTCTTTTTTTTCGGGAGCATCGGCCAAAATGAACAGTTTCCGCTTATTGTTAATCGATACGACATAATATCCTGCACAGGGAAGTTTAAACGATAATTCATTTCCGATAGCTTTACCCTGTATTTTTTTGCTTAAAGGACTAATAACAAATTGTTCTATTGGGTCATTAATTTTCACTGTAGCTTCTGCTGCTTTGCCCAACTCAATATGTGCATAATCAATATCTTTGAATTTTTCGACCATGATGTTTGTTCCGGATATACTCAACGAATGCGTATCGCTTTTTTCCGCATCTTTAGCATGAGGGTAATCTTTTATTTGTGCAGATAGAGACGCTGCAAAAAATATAGATAATATGATGAAAAAATATTGTTTCATTTTTACAATTTCCTATCCGGAAAGTTTGCATTTCTTGCAGCTTCCGGGCTGGGAACAAACACAACTTTATCTTTTTCTATTGAGAAAACCTCAAAACGATTTTTGCGATCTTGTTCCGTGCGAACGGATTTTTTCGTTACAGACGGATTAATATTGACAATCAAATCCGTGTATTTCTTCAGTTCGTCTTTTGACATGGATTTTACTTCGGGATACAGTTTCTCTATTTCCACACTCAAATCTTCATTTCCGGCAATAAATGTTTTTCCTTCTTCCGGAATTCTATCTATGGTTATGTTCTCGGACTTAAAGTTGTTATTATATCCCTTATAAACAATCCCATAAGCGTAATAAGCTGTCAATTCATCTTTATAAGCTTGAGGAAACGACTTCTGTTGGATATGTCCGGTTATCGTCCGGCAAATATTGTATTGTTCTACTGTGAAATTATAATCGTCGGCAACCAAACGGCCGTTGTTAGCGTCCATCAACTGGGCAAATATTATCAGTACATATTGGAATTCGGGAGTTGTTGTCGATATTCCCGGATTTTCTTTAGTGATGAAATCCTGTAACATTTGAGGGTATTCTTTCACTTTATCTTTCGGGTATTGCAACTCTCCATTATATTCCTTCATTTCCTGCGGAGCTTTGAGAGTTGTTATCTGCTCCATATTCGTTGCAACAGGTTGGCGACCGGCAAGAGAAAGCGCCGGTTCGAGAATCCCTTTTACCGGATTCGGGTCTTTGTACTTCTCCACTTGTATGGTTAGTTTCCCCGGTTCAAGATTTCCGGCGCTGACTGTGATTTCGATTGTTCCGGTTTCTCCTGTCGAACGAATCAAATTAAACACAGGAACATCTATATACATCGTACCTTCGTATGCTTCGTTTTTATCGCGGTCGCTGACATACGTTTCCGGCCCGACCCATTTTCCGGGACCCGTAAGCGACCATCTGATAGCCGGATTTGCACCATAGGCATGTACTCCGGCAGCATCGACAATATCGGCTTTGATTTCAACAATATTATCCAAGCTTGCCTGAATGGTGTTAGGAGTAGCCGAAAGCACAATGCGGGCAGGTTCTCCGGCCATCGTTACTTTATTGGTTACGGTTTGTCCGTCTTTTTGGGCAACCGCTTCGATGGTTCCTCTTTCAACCAGCACATCTTTGAATGTTACGCAAAATTGGTTTGCCGGAGCCGGATAGAGTTTTCCACAGCTTTTTCCGTTTACGAATAATTCGACTTCATTGCCATTGGAATCAACAATGAAATCTTTCTTTTGTCCGAGATATTGTTGACGCCAAAAATGCGGGTGGATAAACACCATCGGTTTTTCGGCAAAGTTGGCTTGCCACAAGTAATATTTGTATTTAGGAGTACGCCAGCCATCTACCCATCCTTTAGGATTGACATGTTTCAACGGCGAATCTACATATTCGCGGTCGGCTCCATGGTCGGCATACAACCAAACCGAACCGTAATGTGTTTGTACATCTTTTTTCAATGCCATGGTGTGGTCATGCTCGTCGGTTCCTGCATTCTGTCCGTCTGAAGGTTCAAGGTTGCGGTCGTCTTTGTCGTACCAACCGCGAATCGTACAACGCAGGAAACCTTCAATCGACATGTTTTTTTCACCGTGCGGAGCATATTCTCCCATAGAATCGTTATACACATGGCGGGAAGTGATGATGCGCGTAGTATCTTCTTCATGCACCCATTTGGAGTCGGCGGCATCGGTAGTTTCATTTCCCATACTCCAAAAGAAAATACAGGGATGATTGCGGTCGCGACGCACCATTTCGCGGGCGTTTTGTTCCTGTACTTCATCACTGAATACCTGATTTTTGATATTGGGCAGTTCTTCATCGATGAAGATACCGTTTTTGTCCATAAAATCATAGACATAAGGGGCATTCGGATAATGCGCAGTACGCATAAAATTATGGTTCAGGTTATATTTGATATCATACATATCCCTTTCGGCAATCCATTGGGGAAATGCCGAACCCAACCAAGGAAATTCTTCATGGCGATTTTGTCCGTGTACCCAAACTTCTTTTCCATTCAGGAATAATTTATCCGTATCGTAGTTCCACCAAAACCAGCGGAAACCGAGAGGACTTTGATAAGTGTCTGTTAATTCTTTTCCTTTGTATACTTCGCTGTAGACGTGGTATAGATAAGGATTTTCGGGACTCCACAGATGAGGGTTTGCAATGGGTTGGCTTAATTGTTCGAATGTTTCGATTTTGCCCGGTTGGATGTTTTTTGTTTGTTCCATCTTTTGAACAATATTGTTGTTTGCATCAACAATATAGCTGACCAAGCGGGTTTTCTGCGGCGTTGCATAATTGTTTTCAATGAAAGTTTTTACATTAACGGTAGCTTCTTTTTCATTGACCTTCGGGGTAGAAACAAATGTTCCTCCTTCGTGTTTGTATGAACCTTGATAAGGGATGTTGAGTTTATCTTTAATGGCCAAGCGAACATCGCGGACAATTCCTCCATAAACGACCCAATTTCCGGCATTCATCGGCGGGATTTGGTATTTATCGTTCAACGAGTTATTGACGGCAACAACAATCAGGTTGTCTCCTCCGAATTTTACGGCACCGGTAATATCAAAATAAAAACTTGTGAAACCACCTTTATGGTCGCCAAGGTATTTACCGTTTACCCAGATTTTACTGTACTTCTGAACGCCGTCAAATTCCAAATATATTTTTTTCGAAGCAAATTCGTTACCGATAGCAATCTGTTTGCGATACCATCCCCAACCGTCCCACCAGTAAGGACTGTCTTTGAAAGAAGCATTTTTCATGTAGGGGTGGAGTTCGCCGGTAGTTTCGTAAGTCATCCAAGTGTGGGGAACTGCTATGGCCGGCCATTGGGAGTCGTCGAAAGCAAGGGATTCGTAACCTGCATCGGCTTTAGGGTCGGGAAGATAGTTGAATGTCCAGTTGGTATTGATATTCTTTTCGATACGGGTACCGGAAGGAACATTATACGCTTTTTGCGCTTGAATATTTGCGAGCAGAGCAAACAATATAGATAACGATATGATGAGTTTGCTTTTCATTAGATTGTTTTTTTATTTTTGAAACACATAACTTTACCTCTAAATCCCCTAAAGGGGACTTCAGTTTCTGAAAAAACCGAAATTAACTACGGTCTTTTGCGTTCCAAGTCCCCTTTAGGGGATTTAGGGGTAAAATATTACCTTACAATTACTTTCTCTACTTTTACACTTCCGTTGTCATATATATTTTTGATAATATAAATACCGGCAGCAGTTGCACTTGGTATTTCAATACCTTGAAGAGTAAAATATTGCTTTTTAACCAAAACACCGTCGACAGTAACCTTGCCTATAGATGTAGGCGTCATAGTTCCTTCTGTGGTTGCAGTAACATATTTCACCGTTCCTGCTACTGGTGCAGAGATACTACCATCATCGGGAATAGTAAATGTTATAGTAAGTCCGTCTTCCGAAGTAGAACGAAGTCCTTTGGCGGGAATAGGATTAGGGGTACTACTACATACATCTTTCAGATTTTTTATGTCGCCGGCAGGAATGAAAATGGTATTCTCTCCCACCTTCACCTGATTTGTATTCAGATGCACTTTTCCGTCGCGGTAAAAATAAAGGTTATACTCCTCGTCTCCTATATCTGTTGTTCCATTTCCCAGATTATATCCATTTACTTTAATCCCTTGTGTATTACTTGCAAGTTTAATGGCTTTTGTGAATTGAAGTTCGATTCTTGTACTTGTATATCCAATACTCAACGGTTCAACCAAAGCCACATCCGTTTCACAATCAGCATTTTCTATTTTGATATCATCTACATAAAAACTGGAAGCCCCTCTAACTGTATAATAGAAACGTAGATAACGACTGGTATTATTCTTAATTAAATAAGAACGCAGTGTCAATGGATAATTGCCTACGGCAACGAGTTCACTCCCAGTCCCCGTATTTGTAAGCGTCCCCACATTTGTCCACGTATTAGCATCGTCCGATTCTTCTACCACAAATCCATAAGTAGCATCACCACTTCTTGCTCTGAAACTTACGATTTTTGCTGCTTCTTCCGCTTCCGTCCAATGAGTAATAAGATAATGACCCGGTCGAGAGAAAGCCATCGGATAGCTGTCCCGCCAAGGAAGATTGGCGCTATTCTCAATCCATCCTGATACACGATTTCTACTTGTCGCAGTAACATGATTTGAAGCATAACCTGGTGCTTGAACATTTAAATATATGTCCAAACTCGGATCTATAGGTGATGGCCCGTTGTTCGTCGGTGTCATGCACTCTAATCCAATAGGTAATAATTTCGGAAGAAGGGGAGCCGTCTGAACATTTATTGTCCATGGTTTTGTTGTAATACCATCTTCTGCCCGAACATTAATTGTTGGAGGCGTTGCATAGCTTGTAGGCAAAGCAGCCGGAATAATTGCATTCTCCGACAAAGTAATACCGGTGATATCGGAATCGGTGACTTTGACCGGTAGTGTAATACTTGCAAAATTGGCAATTGGGGTAATTGCGGTGCTGTATTGTACCGTAACATCAACTGTTCCCGCACTGCTGTTGATTGATGCATCTCCGATTTGTCTCGGTCCGAAATCAACACCAATTATTTCTGCGGCTGAACTTAACGATGCAGAGGTTGTAAAACTAAAAATAGTTGCAGAGGTAGTCGCTGTTCCGCTTACATTTCCTATCGCTCCGGCAGGAACTGTTACCGTATAAGTTGTTCCGGCCGATAATCCGGATACGGGAATCGTAAGGGTGGCGCCACTGGCAGTACAAGCTGATAATAAAACAGTTTTAGGCGTTACGCCATCAGTAATTGTAATATCTCCAGTCCCAGTCTGTATGTCTTTATCAAAAGTTACCGACAATGCCGTAATTGTAGGAGAAACTCCGGTTGCGCCATCTAAAGGATTAGTTTCAGCTAATGCAGGAGGAGTATTATCAGTCGGAACACTATTAAATATCATGCGCGTAATCGTCATGGCGCTAGAAGCATGATTAGACCATAATCTTACAAGTGCGCCGGACGGTATCGTCTTGCTTGTAGCTGTACCTGCACCAGCAATAACTGGATCAAAATTAGCATCCCAACTTGAGCCATTATCATAACTGATAGCTAAAGTTACAATAGGACTTGTTGATGTGCTCGTTAAAGTAACCGTATAATCTGTATTAAAGACTGGAAATTGTAAATAAAAAGAGTTATAACCACTCGTATTACCTTTTATAAGTAATGAGGTACCTGCCGTCAATTGGTTTGACCCATTTGTACGTAATGTAAAAGTATGGGTACTCGCATCGTCAAATGTAACATCAAAAGTATATACCGTTCCGCTAACTGTCGAGGTAGTAGTGTACCATCCCTGAGTTGCCATAAATTTATTAACATCTAACAATTGAGTTTGCGCCTTTATTCCCTGTCCATAAAACAGCAGACCGGAAACTAACATACAAAGTAAAAATAAATGCTTTTTCATGTGTTCAAAATTTTAAATTAGTATTTTTATTTTTTAATAAATTTCAAGTTTTGATTAGACTCCTGTGAAAAAATCGACAAGGTATATACCCCTGCAGGTAATTCATTAACAGGAATCCGTGAAAGATTAGCGCCTCGGTTGAGCGCCCGTCCGTTCATATCATAAATAACAGTTGTCCATTGTGTGATATTTTCAGGGACAATTAGTGTCAAATAGTCTTTAGCGACTGCAGATTGCAGTTTCCATTTATTTTCTTTCTGTGTAGCATGAATGGAAGCCGGAAATTCTCCCAGATTTTCTCCTGCATAAGCCGCTATGGAAAAGCGGTTCAGCAGAACAGCCTGATTTTCGGCCGTGCGGTTCAGCACAAAGCGAACAAATTGCGTTTTTTGCGGAAGCAGGAGTTTTACCGTCGATTTGCCTTGTAAAAAAGGGTTGTTGCAATCGTCTTTTATCAGCACATTTCTCCATGTTCCGTCATTGCCTTCGGCAGAAGCCTCTACCGTAAACAATCCGGAGAATGTTTCGCTCGACAGGGATTCCATTTCGAATGTGAGTAAGTTCTGAGTTCCCGTATAAGCTATAATAAATGTAGCGCCCGGTTGGTCTAAAAGAATGTCTTCCGCATTTCCCAATCCCTGACCTACCCAACCGGTGGTACTGATTGTCCAACCGGAAGGTAAAAGCGCAGGACCGAACACAAGCGAAAAAGGCGCAGTCCGCCTCTTGATTTGTTTTACCGAAAGCGCAATATCCGTAATATTTGCTCCGTTCGCAACTTTAAAAGATTGTAAATAACTTGTAGAGAAATTTGTAGGAACAGCGGTTGGCGTACCGGAAAAACTATAACCGGAAGCCAGATTTGAATTAACAGGCGTTTTCGATAAGGTGGCAACAGGATTTAAAATGACTTCAATTTTCATTTTTATATCCGATTCTTGTGTAAATAAGGTCGGAGATAAGGTGTTGCCCACAAAGAAATAGCTAAATGGTTGTTGGGCTTGCAGTAATGTATAAGCCAGCAAAAACGAACAAATCAATAATATGTTACTTATATTCTTCATTTTTTATTTTTTACCCCTAAATCCCCTAAAGGGGACTTTTAGTTTCTGAAAAAACCGAAACAACTATGGTCTTTTACGCTCCAAAGTCCCCTTTAGGGGATTTAGGGGTAGAGTCATTCAAATACAATTACGCCATTACAATTGGCTGTGTCAAAATAGTTAGTAGTGAGATTGTTGACAATGTTTCCCGCTACTCTCAAATTCTTGATGGTAACTTGTAAGTCTCCTATTACAGTCATAGCCGGATCCCGGTAAATACGGAATTTATTGGGGAAGACCGAATTGAATGTACAATCTTCAATGCGGACATTGAGAATTTTTCCCAAATAGCCTTGTCCTGCATTCCGTTCTGTCAGATTAAAATAGATTCCTCTTTTTTGTGCATCGGGATAATTGTAATCCGAACGGTTATTTTTGTATAATACGCCATCGACGATTGCGTTATCCTGAACTTCAATAGCAATCACGCGATCGGCTTCAATCACATCATTATTTTCGAATGTGATATTTTTCATATTATTGCATCTGGTTTCCGTACCTATTTTCAATGACGACTTTTTGGAAAGAAATACGCATCCCCTGATGGTGATATCTTCTACGTCTTGAATCACTTTCGGACTTCCTGTTCCTACACATTTAACGGCAACATTGTCATCGCCGGCCCATCCGAAACAATTTTCAATCAATACCCGTTGCGAAGCATCCGGATCCCAACCGTCAAAATTCGTCAGGTTAGCGTTGGTATTCGGATTATTCAACATTTTACAATTACGGAAAGTAATATCCTGACATCCTACAATCTGGGTATTCCAACGGGCGGCATCTTTCAGGAGTATGCCATCGAAAGTTATATTTTTTGAATTAACAATAAACAATACGCGCATGGCGCCAATCCCGTTCGACCCATTGGGATCGAATACGCCGCGAAAATAAGTCCCATTTCCGTCGAATGTCCCTAATCCTGTGATTTGTATATTTTCAGCATCCTTAATATATATGAAACGGTTTGTGCCCGTATTGTCGTTATTCTGAAAAGATTCAAAGTCTTCGGGGTCGGCTAATAAACGGCAACCTTTGGATAAATGAACTCGGGAATTACTTGGTATCCTGAGTAAAGAAACCTTATAGGTTCCGTCAGGGAAATATACGACTTTTCCGGCATCAGCAGCATCGTCTAATGCTTTTTGAATGCGCTTGGTTTCATTGTATTGTCCGGTATTGTCTACACAATAAGATGAAAGATTTACAAAATCTCCGTCCGGCATTATTTCGGGTTCCTCAATAAAGAGAACGACACGCCGGGTAAAATCCTGTCCTTTTTTGAAGCGGACTACCACATATCCTGTCCGGTCGATAGTGAAAGAAATTGTTTTGTCCGATAAGTTCCCTTGTATTTGATAGCTATAGGGAGCAATATCCCAATCGTTTGCAACTACGGAAAAATCGGCAGTGATCGACACATTCAAGGGCTCTCCGGAGTAAACAAGCCGGGCATATTTGTAAGAAGAAAGTTTGTAAGATGCCGGCACATCGTTTTGCTCATACAAGGGAACAGATTCTCCATTGCAGGATACGGTAAACGATTGAGCGGCTGCGTGCAACGACATCCACAGTGTAATTCCTATAATTAATATATGTCTCATCTTCAGTATTATATCGCACAAATTTCACAGATTACACAGATTGATTTTTTAATCCGTGAAATCTGTGAAATCTGTGTGAGATTTATTTTAGAAAATAGCTTTTGCTATTTTGGCGCTTCCATCAGGCATCGTACATTTTATAATGTGCAGGCCTTTCAATTCAGCAACAGGAACGGCTTGAGTGTTAGCTGTTTTCACGATCATACCCAATTGGTTATAGATTGTTACTTTAGCAACAGGTTCTACAATATTCAAAATTCCACCGTCTACATATAATGCAAAAGCTTGTTTTTGAACTGAAGGAATTCCCTGTGGAACATTAGTTGTGAATTTAACTTCGCCTCCTGCATAAGGATTGTTGGCCAAATCGACCAAAGCTCCGTTAGGAATCACTACTATATATTCAAATGGCTCAAGTAAAGCTCCTGTAAGATTAGTAAGAACAAGACGGCCGTCTCTCAAAGTAAGAATATTATCTTCAAATAAATTAACATCAGATAAGCCTTCGCCCTTCAACGTAATAGCAACATTATGTTTGATCAGGTCTTCACTTACTTTCAGCGTTTCCGAGAATGGTATGAAAATCTGGGCTTTTGTTGCACTATAATTGGCATAAGTTACCTCCTCACTTGTGAGAAGCGTTGGAGCAACATTGTCGACCGGGGCATTTTCAATCACTACATCATCAATATAATAACTTGTACTGGTACGTATGTCATAAGTCCATTTTACATATTGAGAAGTAGCCTTGAGCGGATATGAGCGTAATCCAAACGTGGCGCTTGAAGTAGGAATCATTGGCGTTAAATCCGGGTCTGTTGCTGTAGGAATAACGTCCGGAGCGCCGGAAGGAGTATAAACAACTACATCTTCCCAAGTATCTCCGTCTTCAGATTCTTTCAATGAGATCTGGAAATTTGAAGTGTTGTTTCCGTAGCGAATACGGAAGCTGATTCTATTAGCTCCGGGTTCAAAATAATTACTTATTCCATATATAGCTTGACTGATATTTGCCTGATAAAAGGCTATATTGTTCATTTTAACAAGCGCATCATCATTGGCAAGATTTTTTTCCCAGCCGTCGGCTACGATATATTTCCATGTATTATCCGCATCTCCTTTATAAACAACCGGAAGTTTGGCTTGTACTTTCTGTTTTTGAGTTATGGTTACTGTCCAGTTTTTTACGCTGCCATCTTCAGCAATAACCGTGTACACTTGAGGACCTTGAGAAAAATTCTTATAATCATTTATAACGGTCGCAAGGTCCGAAACTTCGATAACCGGTTGCAAGTCGTTTTCAAGGTTCACATCGAAATTAGCCACTAACGAAACGGTTGCGTTGGCCGCATCAATAACTTCCGTTCCTACCTGGTTGTTTATTTTGAACGAAAGGATGTCTTTTGCGTTGCTTCCGGTTGCCTTTGTCTGAAACGCAAACACTACATCAGCATCAGTAAGATTTTCCGCCAAATCTTGAATTGTTCCACGTTCTGCAATCACATAATATGTATCATTCAAATTTAAATGAAAATCTACAGGGAACGGAATCGTTACTTCCTCCTGGTTGAACGTCAACATACCCGGAGTTATTTTAAACGATGAAGTACCTGCTAAATTCGTCACTTCTACCATGCCGCTTGTACCGGCTTTAACCGGTTTGCTAAATGTCATTTTAACTTCTCTCAAAGCAGGAGATATTTCGGTTTCTTCATTGGCAGGAACACTTGATGCTAATTCGGGAGGCGTAACATCTTTTACAAACTTTACCACTTTCAAATGATAAAGAAGTATCGCTCCGCCATTACTATGAACGGTAATCCTGATAGGAGTTCCGGCAGGGAATTCCTTAGGACAAACAAATTCCTGGCAAGATGAAACTCCGCCGGGATGCGCAAATTGAGGCGCTACGGTATTATCATCAGCCATCCATGAATTTCCCCCATCTTGGGAATATTCGATAACCATTGTCCTGTTTACGGGAGCAGCAGACGATGCGTAGTAAAAAGATACTTGAACATTGTCATCAAATACCGGCAATAAAAAATAACCACCCTTAGCCGTTTTTCCAATCCCGGTTTTGGTCATGTCGCTATTGTCATTTTTCCCTAAATCAACATAACCGACAGAACAAGTTCCGGCGCCTTTTCCCGTAGGAGTTATACCACAACGCACAGCGGTAAAAGTAAAATCTTTACCTTCGTAAGGAATTTTTTGAGTAGATACCGTGACCCCATTCGGCCACACAGTAACATCATTGGTGCTGGCGTTGTTACCTTCTGCAACCCAGCCTTCCGCAGCAGTGAAATCAGTTTCAAATATCACATCTTGCGCTTTCAGCATACTAAGCGATGCAAACAAAAAAGATGCAATCGCGAATACATTTAGTAATTGTTTCTTCATGATTCTAAAAATTGTTGTTTAATAGTTTATAATTTTTATTTTACAAATCCTTCACTACGCGAAAACCTAATTCGTCGGAACGAGTTCCGGGAGAAAGGCGTAAACGGATATATACGGTACAGAAATCACGTGTAGAATTCCATCCGCCGCCACGAACAATTTTAAACATACCGGTTTCAGGCCCTTTAGGATTCACTGCAATGGAATCGCCCGGAGCAGGTAAATCCGAATTAGGCGCAATTCCCCTATGACACAAATCGTAATAATCTTTGCCATACCAATCGGCGCACCATTCCATTGCATTACCGCTCATATCATAGATATTCCAAAGATTAGAAGGTTTTTGTCCTGCAACCTTAGTACTTCCCACTTGTCGCGGCATACGGCCGGTGCGAACCACCTCTTCATCAATTCCGTTAATTTTCCGGGTAAACACGGAAACAGTATCAATAATAGTGTTAGCTGCATCATAATAAATGGCTACATTGTTTATGGTTCCGCTTCCGGAATATTTAGAAGTTCCCGTAGCTCTGGCGCAATATTCCCATTCGGCTTCAGTCGGCAAGCGTCCACCGACCCATTCGGCAAAAGCTTTTGCTTCTTTCCATGTAACATTCACTACCGGATATCTACCGCGGGAACGTTCTTTCCAATCAATGTATCCCCAAAAAGGAGCTTGCGGCATCGACACTTTGTCGGGATTGGCATTAACAAACTTGCGATACTGGTCGGCTGTTACTTCGAAACGCATAATTGCAATTTTTTTATCAAACTGTACTGAGTGTACAGGAAGCGCATCATCGGGACATCTGGGATCGCTTGAAGTTTCACCCATCCGGAATTCTCCTTCGGAAATTGAAATCCAATCGACAGCAGGAATAACAGTATCGGGTTGTAAAGTCGGTACGACTGCAATATCCGGTCCCGGATCGGGATAGTTATCAGAAGGGAAATCACCCGGAGCTTCATTTGAACAATTAGTCATCAACGAGGCAATGAACAGTAACATTGCCGCTATACTTATATGGAATATTTTCTTTTTCATTTGTTTAGTTGTATCCGTGATTGTTAGGTAATAAGTTGCTGTTAGAGCGGATTTCATCTTCCGGTATGGGATGCAATAAAATCCTATCATTTAAATTTTTGACAAGTGTGGGAACAAAAGGAACATTAAGCGTTTTCACTGTCGCAGGACTTCCGTCTCCGTCCATTCCCGCCTGTATTCCAAAATTTATACTTTTTACATTCAAGTAGTAATTTTGTTTTTCATTATAAGCTTTAAGCGCTTGCATCAGTTTTCCCGTGCGGCGCAAATCGAACAATCGTTGACACTCGTGGGCGAATTCCATTCTGCGTTCGTTGATGATAGTATCCTGAACTACTTGTTGAGATGTTCCGGGTTTAATATTTCCTGTAATAATAGGGGGCATGCCTGGTATTACTACTCTGGAGGAAATCAATCCCGCCCTGTCGCGTATTTTATTGATCCACACAATAGCTTCTTCCGTATTACCCGTAGCATTCAACGCTTCGGCATATACCAATACGGCATCAGCCGAACGAAGCAATACTTCGACCGGGGCTCCCATATTTTGGTCGGTTGTATTAAAATCCACCCGTTTAAAGATAAATGGCCCTTTAGTACTGATACGATAATTAGCAGCAAAACGCTTGTCTTGTGATTGTCTGCTAAAAGCTTCAAACAACGACGTAGAAGGCATGTAATTCTGATATCCTGTTGTTGCAACTGATGAAAAAGTAGCACTGGGAAGGAAATCCCTGTTGGCGCTGTTATTGTATCCGCTTTGGGCTAACGATTCAATTTCCCAAATCACTTCCTGCTTCCGGTTTTTATCATTCTTATGATCTACATTGAAAATATTTGCATAGTCGATCAATGAGTATGTTTTGGAACCATCGTCGGCAAATCTGTCAATTAAATATTGAACAGCCTTCAAACATTCGGGATACTTTTTTTGAGCTAAATAAGCCTTTGCCATCAACAGGCGGGCAGCTCCTCTCGTAAGCGCCAAATCGTATTTAATATCGGTACCGGGGCGAATTGTAATAAAAGAAGGTTTGTCGAACATCGCACCTTCGGCCTCAGTCAAATCTTTAATTATCAGCTCGTATATATCGGCCGCAGGCGCCCTGCCCGGACGAATATCGCCTTTTACGTCATAAGTGGGTTCTGTAATTTTAGGGACATCTCCCCACAATTGCACCAGCATCAAATACGACCATGCCCTGAGGACTTTAGCTTCGGCAATAATTATTTTCTTATTATCTTTAGAAGTTTGCGTAAGCGTATCCATCTTGGAAACATTATCTATCAGCAGATTCGCATTATTGACTACTACCCATAATTTAGCCCAAACGTTGACAAAATACTTGTTACGAGTATCAAAATTCAAACCGTTCAGTTGACGACGAGCCTGATCGGTTCCTACAAAATCCATATCATCGCACATCAAGTCGGTTACAGACACGAAGTCGGTTCCGAATACAACGTCCTTTACCGCCGCATAAGTTCCGTAAAGCGCTTTAGCGGCTTCAGCATCATTCTTATAAAAATCATCTCTCGAATACGAGTCCGGCAAAGTTTCGTCCAAAAAATTACAGGACTGAAAAGCGCCCATCCATACTATAGTCGAAATAAATATTATGATTATTTTTTTCATCTTCATAATTGTACAGCATTAATTGATTAAATACCTAAGCTTAAACTGAAAACAACGGCTTGATTGGCCGGATAACTACTTTGATCTATTCCCAACATGGTGTTGCTGTCTCCCAAAGAACTGCTTGCTTCCGGGTCCATGCCGGTATATTTAGTCCATGTGAGCAGGTTTACACCCGAAATCTGGAATCTGCAATTACTCAGATGCATCTTTCCTGCAACTTTTTTAGGTAAAGTATATCCCAGCGATATGGTTTTCAGGCGGAAATAGCTTCCGTCTTCTACTAATAAATCCGTCATATTCATTGCATAATCAGTACTATAAATTGCCCTTGGAATATTAGTGTTGTAATATCCGGGATCGCCTGTAATCGGATCGAACGGACGATAACCATTCATCACGTAGCGTACCTGATTATTACCACTTACCGAGTAACGCTCTAATTTTCCCTTGTTTGTATTGACAATACTATTACCGAAAGCTCCATTAAAGAAAACCGTCAAGTCAAAATCTCTATAGATAAACGTATTGGTGAACCCCAGGTTCCAGTCGGGTTGCGCATGGCCAAGCACTACTTTATCCCCTTCATCTATCACGCCATTGCCATTGCGGTCGACATATTTGGGGTAACCGGGTTGCATATTAGCTTCCAACGCTCCTTCATACCAAACGGAATTAGAACTGTATACATCAGTCCAATCTTTATAAACGCCGTTCAATTTATATCCTTTGAATGTACCGAGCGGCTGGCCTACCACAAGATATGTAATAGGCGTGTTGACCGTATTTGTCATTTGGTAGGCAACCAAATTATCGTCTCCTCCTAAGTTATTAATTCTACCTTTGTTATAACCGGCGTTAACAGTCGTGAGCCATTTAAAGAACTTTCCATTGATATTCTTAGAGTTAAACTCGAATTCAATCCCCCTGTTCTGCACTTCCCCTATGTTAGTGGCCACCTGACTATAACCGGTGGTATTGGGAAGGCGGTAGTTATACAGCAAACTTTTGGTTGTCTTGTCGTAAACATCAACAGTTAAAAAGAAACGGTTCTTAACAATTCCGATATCCAAACCGGCATTAGCCTGAGCTGTTTCTTCCCAACCTAAACGGGGATCTCCGGTTACGTTTGCGATATAACCGATTTGCGATACGCCATTAATAACAATCGGCGCTGCTCCAAGGGTTGGCCATGACTTATAATTTCCTATATTGTCATTACCAGTCATTCCATAACTTAACCTTAGTTTCAACATGGAGAGAGCATCTGATTTCGGCACAAACTTTTCATTGGTAAGCACCCATGCAAATGAAGCGGAAGGAAAATATCCAAATTTGCGGTCCGGTCCAAAACGGGAAGAGCCATCGGCACGCATGGTAAGCGTAGCCAGGTAACGTTCATCGTAATTGTATATAACACGGCCAAAAAATGAAAGCATATTGTATTTCGAATAAGCAGCGGTCATGCTGTCATATACTTTCGCCCGCAAGCTATTCCATTGGAAATTATCATCCAGTCCGCCTCTTGCCTGACCATTGAACCCATCAGAAATAGCAGATTCCCAAGATTGTCCGATCATAGCCGTAAGATTATGCTTTTTTTCGAATGTATTCATGTAAGTAAGCGTATTTTCGTTGATCCACTTGGTACTTGTAGTTGCAGTCCGCTTGGCGATGTTATTTTTATCGATATTAGCTTGAGTTAAATAAATACCTTCCGGAACATAGTAAAAAGCATTTCTCTGAGTTACCCGATAACCTCCTGTTATCCTTAATGTCAGATTCTTTACAAATTTCCAGTTGAAAGCGCCATTGATATCCGACAACCACGCTTTATTGATATCCTGAGTGTGCATGGATTTGGAGATTTCGGTATTGGCGTATATTATTTCACCCGTCTCTTCATCAATAATAATACCTCCATCAAATGCTCCTGTCAGGTTGGCAGTCGGGTTCATCATTAATGTACGCATCACACCTCCGCTATCTCCTCCGGCAATTTTTTGCGTTGTTGTATTACTATTGGTAACCATGAATTGCAAGTTCATATCTTTTTGCATCTCGATATTGAAATTTCCTCTCAAGGCTACCCGTTGAAATTTGCTGTTCATAAGCAACCCCGGTTGGTTCAATACATTAGCGGAAATCAGGTAATTCATTTGTTTTCCTCCTCCGGAGACAGTCAGATTATAGTCTTGCACAATAGCCCGGGGGTTTATCAACTCTTGTTGGAAGTCTCTTGTTGGAAAAGTATCCGTCCGCAAAGTATACATATCGGATCCCACTGTTTGTTGGCCTAAGTTACGATAAGTCATATATTGAGATCCATTAAACATGGGTATTGTGCGCCTTACTGTTGTATTGTGAATTTTAGTTTGGAAATCAATCTTGGGTTTACCTTCCAATCCTTTCTTAGTTGTTACCATAATAACCCCGTTGGCCCCGCGGGAACCATAAATAGCAGTAGCAGAAGCGTCTTTCAATACTTCCATCGATAAAATATCGGAAGGATTTAACATAGACAAATCATTAGTTTCCGAGGGAAAACCATCTACTACAATTAAAGGAGAATTCCCTGCCAAAATAGAACTACCTCCACGAATACGAATAGACATATCTCCTCCGGGTTCAGCCGAAGTTGTTATGACCATTACACCTGCGGCATTACCCTGCAATGCTTGATCTAATGAAGTGACCGGAGTTTTTTCAATGGCGCTTTCATCGACTCTGGCAATGGAGCTGGTCAAATCTCTTTTCCTTACAACTCCATAACCAATCACAACTACCTCGTCCAAATTGTTAACTGCCGGATGTAGCCTCACATTCATAGAAGTTTGTGAACTAACCGGAACTTTCGAATCTTCATAACCAAGATATTTGAAAGTCAAAGTCGCCGAAGCCGGAATATCAGCAAGCGAAAAATTTCCGTTTAAGTCCGTCACAGTACCTTTGGTAGAGCCTGCCACAACAACATTAACTCCGATGAGCGGAGTTTCATCGTTCGCGTCAACTACAATTCCCTGCACATTGATCTGTTGAGCATAAACAGGCGTGAATAACATTAAAAGCAACACAAAAAACAATGCTTGCTTTTTACTTTTGTAGAAACGAATTCTCATAAGCGATTAGTGATATTAGAATTTAGTGTAAAATATAAATACAAAATTAAGCTCAAATGCGTGTTGGGGCATTTGAAATTTTACTGAATTTTGTCTTTTTATCACTGAATTTAACTTTATCAGATGTCGGAATGTGAATATTTTCCTGAAAACATTTAAAATAATCTTGTTTTAAAAGTATATATTTTTGAATATCAGCAAAAAACAAATATTTTTCTTATATTTGTATGCTGTTTGATACCTATTATGAATGAAATGCGTATTTTAAAAATACATATTATTTTTCTATTTTTCTCTCTGTTCTTTTCATTTTTTGCTTACAGCCAAGAAATAACAGAAAGATCTTTCATACAACAAAATTCTCCAAACGATTTCTTGGGAAATTCCATTAATACCATCACACAAGACCAATGGGGGTTTTTATGGATAGGCTCGGAAAACGGGATATTCCGTTTCGACGGTTATTCTTTCACTCCCTTGCAGAAAATGGGATCTGTCGAAACAGAAAACAATCGCTCTTTTCCCTCTGATTTTACAAAAAGAATATTCCGGGACAGCAACAATCGAATATGGATTGGAATGAATAAAGGAATGTGTGTGTATGATGACTTGAGCTTTTCTTTCAATTATCCTGAAATATTCTCAAACGTATTTGTCAATACATTCAGGGAAGACAAAAATCATAATATATGGGTTGGCAGCGACAATGGCGTTTCCATCATTTCTCAAGATATATGTCAATCTCATATAGTGACAACAGAAGAATGTCGTGAATTATCGGGAAAGCGAGTTAATTTTATTTCCAGGGACTCAAAAGGAAATATCTGGATTTTTTCCGAATACGGATTGCATCGTGTCAGGATAATGGAAAACGACTCTGTCGTCCCTGTTTTTGACTTCTCCCGTAAACAAACCTTACAAATAGAAAGCTTTCCGATAAAAGGAAGAATAGGTTTTTTTCTTATAGATAAACAAGATAGAGCATGGATTTGCGTTGACAATAAAGTATATCTTACCCGTCTGCCCGAAAAAGATTATTTTAACCTGAATGAAGGAAAAGTTATCCTTGACGGAGAAGAGTGTTTATGTATTGTCAAAGAAAATTCTCCTGTCGAAACAATCTGGATAGGCACTCGTAATCAGGGAATCATTTGTTTAACAATGAGTGAAGCCGGAGATGTTGTATCCAAAAAGAAATATTGGGCAAATCCGCTTCGTATAAATGACCTTTCCAATACAACATTGACCCTTCATATAGATAAATGGGGAAGTGTTTGGGCCGGCACGCAAAACGGATTGTTTATCTCTAAAAAAGTCGACGCCAACCGGTTTTATAATGCCAAAAATCATGAATGGGAAGACGGAATGCCTCTTAACGTTTCATGTATCTATCAAGACTCGAAACAAACTATCTGGTACACTACCGATAGAGGCCTGAATAAATTCCAATGGATAAATAAAGAGGAAAATAAGTTCTCCATAAAAACTTATACTTATAAAAAAACTCCGGATATTGTCCAAAAAAATAAATTTCAGTCGATTGTTGAAATAAGGCCGGGTGTGTTTTGGGCGGGGACTAAAAATAATATTGTTTGCTTCGATTCCAATTCCAATAATTTCTATGAAGATACCCAATTGAATAATTTTTTGAATAGTAATGGGCTGAAGATGGTCAAGACTTTCTACAAAGATGCAAAAGAAAATATCTGGATGGGATTTGCTACCGGAGGAATGGCTGTTTATATCGCTTCATCCGATAAATTCATTCTTTTAAATAATATAGATGTTAATTTGCAAGATGAAGATTATTGGGCTATCGCTGAAGATGCAAGAGGCGCTTTCTGGATAGGAACAAGAAAAAGCGGATTGTATAAAGTGAAAATCGACACCGATAAATTAACCGAAAATCCGGATAAAGCGATAATTTCCAAGCAACAATTTTTATCTAATCATTGGATAACATCTATTTGCATTAATAAAGACAATATCCCATGGATAGGTACTTCTAAAGGCGCTTTTTACTACAATACATACAAAGGTGATTTTGACGCCGTAAATCTTTCATCGACCAACGACGCATCTGCTTATGTTTGTGGCGTGTTGGAAGATGCCACCGATGCTATATGGATTTTTACGACACAGGGCGTTTACAAATACAATGAATATCTTCACAATACATTGTATTACGACATTAACAATGGCAATTTAGCCAGAGCGAATTATTTATTCGGACATTTGGTTGCAAAAGACAAAACTATCTTTATGGGCGGAATCAGTGGATTGAATTATTTCTTTCCCTCCAAATTGATACCCGATACGACCAAACAGAAAATATTTATTACTGATTTCCAAGTATTGAATAAACGTGTATTGCCCGGTCAAAATTCCCTTTTATCCACCAATATTAATCTTATTCAAAAGTTAGTATTCTCGCATAAAGATTATCAATTTTTATTAGAATTTTCCACATTGTATCTTCCCGACCCTAATAAAATAAAATACCGCTATAAATTAGACGGATTTGATAAAGATTGGATTTATGTTAATTCCCGCCACAACTATGCCTCTTATTCAAACTTACCTCCCGGCAGCTACATACTAAAGATTTCTTCAACCAACGCTTCAGGAATATGGTTAGATAATGAAAAAAATATCCACATCAAAATATTAAGGCCTCCTTGGACTTCGTGGTGGGCCTACTGTATATACGCCACGTTATTACTGGCAATTATCGGCTTTGGCGCTTATATTGTACACATAAGGAGTACATATAAACAGCAGGAAAAGAATAATCGATGGAAAGAGCATTTATATGCTAACATTATACAAGGTTTTGAAAGTCCTCTTTTTCTACTGAAAGCTCCGATGGAGGAACTTGTCGGTAATCTTAATACTTATTCCAAACCCGAAATGGAAAGCTTGTTGAAAATCATGCAACAGAATGTAAAAAGATTGCTATTCCTGAACAAGCAATTATTGGAACTTCAGAAAACAGACATCGAACAAGCTTCATTTGCCGTTTCAAAAACAGATTTAATTCCTTTTCTGCAAGACATATATAATTTATTCAGCGATATTGCCCGGTTACAAAATATCCGCTTTGAATTTCAACACAGTGAAGATTCCATTTACGCATATATGGATATGGAAAAAGTGGAAATCGTTATGTACAACTTATTGTCGAATGCATTTAAATCTACATTGGAAAACGGATTAATTGCTGTTAGATGTTATACAAACCCTAATGACGAAAAAATCTGGATCGAAATTTACGACAACGGCATTAGAATAGAAAAATCGAAAGGAGTTTCCGGTCTGACCGTAGGCGCAGGATTAGAGATTAGTCTTGCTCAAAGTCTTATTGAAGCCCATGGCGGAATTTTATTTATGGAAAGTATTCCGGGTAAAGGTAACACTTCCAGATTTTATTTACATTCCAATATAAACAATCTTCCAAATAAAATAAAAGTAAATACGGAAATACAAAATCCATCTTCACATAAGCCGTATATTGAGAATTTCATAGATTTGGGAAAAAACATAGAAATCACCGGAAAATCGGAGAAAAATTCGGCATCGGAAGCGCCCCGCATTCTTCTGGTAGAAGATAAAGAAGACTTCCGTGTCTTTTTTGAAAAGATATTACAAAAAGACGGCTATAAAGTTCGTTCATGCAAAACGGAGGAAGAAGTATTCCAAACTTCCATTTCATTCGACCCTGCGTTAATATTGTGTAATATTGACAGGGAAGATGAAAAAGCGGCTTTTTTGTTCTGTAAAAAAATCAAGGAAAAAGTACAAACTTCACATATTCCTGTTGCATTGCTGCTGGAAAACGACCCTGAAGAGAAAAATATACGGGACGGTTATCTGTTTGGCGCCGACGCTTGCATTTTCAAACCATTTGAAGTTTCCTATTTACTTATCAGGATTAAACAACTGATTGATATACGACATTCTATCAAAGAAAAATTACGCATAGAAGAAGTTATCCATTCGAACAAAGAAAAATCTTCAATCGTTTCGATTGATAAAAAATTTTTAGACAACATTATGCGGATTATAGAAAAGAATATCGCCGATGAAAACTTTAACCTCGATGAATTTGCCCGTCAAGCAGGAGTCAGCCGTTCCGTGCTAAATACAAAAATCCAAGCTTTGTTAGGCCAAGCTCCTATAGACTTTGTTAAAACCGTGCGGTTAAAAAAGGCCGCACAATTATTAGAATCGAACGCTTATAGCGTATCTGAAATCAGTCTGATGGTAGGTTTTGTAGATCCGGGCTATTTTAGCACCAGCTTCAAGAAACTTTTCGGGGAAACCCCTTTGGAATACGTGAAAAACAGGAAAAAGTCTTGACAGGAAGTCTGTGTATTGTTCAAGCGCACTTTGACTTGAATTTGGAATGATTGAAAAGTTTCTCATATTCAAATGTTTAATTTACAAGCAATGTGTTGCGTACAATGGAATAGATTTTATTTTGTTTTCAAATCCAAAATTCTTTGTAGAAATTCTTTTTCAAATTTCCTTTTCATATCTTCCGTTTTTATCTATTAAGCGATATTATATCTGCCAATTTTATCTACAAAAGTGGAAAATATTTTTGAAATGGCAAAAAGATATTTTTATTTTTTTAGAGATACATAAAAAAACAGCGATATTATTCCATAAAATTATATTTTTCATTCTTTGAATTTTCAATAGATTTTGTATTTCAAAAAAGAGTAGTATCTTTGAATCTAAAATTACATCCAAACAATGAAAAAAGGTTCACAATCCGGGTGGATCACTTCAATGAAAATACGACAAGTTGACTTAATTTCACAATATGACCATATTCGCCGCGAAATAGATGAAGCTGTTTTGCGGTGCATCGGTTCGGGTGAATATATTAATGGAAAGGAAGTATCTGCTTTTGCTGAAAACCTGGCATCATATTCAGGAGCAAAATATGTTATTCCGTGTGCCAATGGTACCGACGCCCTGCAAATCTCATTAATGGCATTGAATCTGCAACCGGGAGACGAAGTAATTGTTCCTGCATTCACTTATGTAGCTTCGGCTGAGGCTATTGCCTTATTAAGGTTGATTCCTGTGCTTGTCGATGTTGATTCCCGAACTTTCAATATGGATGTTGAGAAATTCAAAAACGCAATATCCGATAAAACCAAAGCAGTGATTCCGGTTCATTTATTCGGACAAGTGTGTGATATGCAACCTGTTTTGGAGATTGCCAAACAACATCACATTCACATTGTAGAAGACAATGCACAAAGTATAGGCGCTGTTTATTCGCTCCCTGATGGGGAAAAACAACAAGCGGGAACCATCGGAGATATTGGCGCCCTTTCGTTTTTTCCAACTAAAAATTTGGGTTGTTATGGAGACGGTGGAGCCATGTTAACTAATAATGAAATTCTCGCGAATAAGCTTAAAATGATTTCGGCGCATGGTCAGTCACAAAAATATCATCATGATGTTATTGGTTGCAATTCTCGTTTGGATACGCTACAAGCGGCCATATTGAATGTTAAATTAAAATACATCGACAAATATATTAAATCCCGCCAAGCAGCAGCAGAATATTATACCAAACAATTACAAATGCTTAACGATTACATTGTTTTGCCCTATTCTGCCGGCTATTCGACTCATGTTTACAATCAGTATACAATACAAGTGAAGGGGGAAAAGAGGGATAACCTGAAGCAATTTTTGTTGGAAAAAGGCGTTCCTTCCATGATTTATTATCCGTTACCACTTCATCATCAAAAGGCATTTAAGGATAATATCAGGATTGGAAGTGATTTATCCCGGTCTGAACAACTTTGCCGGTCGGTTTTGTCTTTACCTATGCATACGGAATTAGACAAAACGCAACAAGATTATATTATTGATTCTGTCAAACAGTTTTTTACCAATAAATTATGACCGGAATGGCTTCAGTTCAAATTCATCCAACCGCAGTTATTGATGCAGATTGCCATATTGGAGAAGGGACAAAGATTTGGCACTTTTCTCATATTATGTCAAACTCCGTTATCGGCCAAAATTGTAATATCGGCCAAAATGTTGTCGTGTCTCCGGGAGTTGTCTTGGGGAACAATGTAAAAGTACAAAATAATGTATCCGTTTACACCGGCGTCATCTGCGAAGACGATGTGTTTATTGGCCCATCATGTGTATTCACAAACGTAATTAATCCTCGAAGCTTTATTTCGAGGAAAGAAGAATTCAAACAAACATTAGTGAAAAAAGGTGCAAGCATTGGAGCCAATGCAACGATTATTTGCGGGTGCACGATTGGGGAATATGCACTCATCGGAGCAGGAACAGTAGTGACAAAAGATGTCTCACCTTATGCTTTAATTATCGGAAACCCCGGAAGGCAAGTAGGGTGGGTAAGCCAATTGGGATATAAGTTAGATTTTGATTCCGACGGAATTGCTGTTTGTAAAGAAAGTGGAGAAAAATATATATTTCATGATGGTAAAGTGAGGTTGTCTCAAAAGTAATTTAGCCACGAATTACATGAATTTCACTTTTATTTTTTATTTGAGAAATTCGTGCAATTCGTGGCTAAAATTTAACCTTTGTAATCTGTCTGTAGCTAATATCTGTAATGTTCCGGCTTATACGGGCCTTCGGATTTTACTCCAATGTAAGCAGCTTGTTCCGGAGTTAAAGTCGTTAATTCCACTCCAATATTAGCCAAATGCAAACGAGCTACCTCTTCATCCAACTGTTTAGGTAAACGATAAACCCCTATCTTATAATTTTTCTGCCACAAGTCCATTTGAGCCAACGTTTGATTGGTAAATGAATTGCTCATTACAAAGGAAGGATGTCCCGTAGCGCAACCCAAATTAACCAAACGGCCTTCTGCCAACAAGAATATCGAATTTCCGGAAGGGAAAGTATATTTATCCACCTGAGGTTTAATATTCAGATGTTTAATACCCGGATAAGTAGTCAACTTATCCACCTGAATTTCATTGTCGAAATGGCCGATATTACATACAATTGATTGGTCTTTCATTTGCGATAAATGATCGATACGGATAACGTCTTTGTTTCCTGTAGTAGTAACAAAAATGTTACCTTCTTTCACTGCTTTTTCCATAGTAGTGACTTCAAATCCTTCCATGGCGGCCTGCAAGGCGCAAATCGGATCGATTTCAGTTACAATCACACGGGCTCCGTAAGAACGCATAGACTTGGCACAACCTTTGCCTACATCGCCATAACCCAACACTACTACTACTTTTCCGGCGATCATAACATCTGTAGCCCGCTTGATACCATCGGCCAAAGATTCGCGGCAACCATACAAATTATCGAATTTAGACTTTGTTACCGAATCGTTGACATTGATTGCAGGAACCAGCAGTTCTCCGGCTTCCATCATTTGATATAAACGATGCACGCCTGTGGTTGTTTCTTCCGAAATTCCTTTCAGTTCGGCAACCGTGCGAATCCAACGTTGGTTGTCTTCTTTCAAAATACTGTTTAAAGTATCCAAAATTACTTGCTCTTCGTGATTTCCACCTTTGCGATCGATTGTTTTGGCGTCTTTCTCTGCTTTGTATCCCCAATGCACCAATAAAGAAGCATCGCCTCCATCGTCGACAATTAAATTAGGACCTTTGCCGTTGGGAAAACGCAAAGCCATATCGGTGCACCACCAATATTCTTCCAATGTTTCGCCTTTCCATGCAAAAACAGGAATGCCGGCGGCAGCAATAGCGGCGGCGGCATGATCTTGAGTTGAAAATATATTACAGCTGGCCCAACGCACATCGGCTCCAAGTTCAACCAAAGTCTCGATTAAAACCGCAGTTTGGATTGTCATGTGTAACGAACCTGTTATTCTTGCTCCTTTTAACGGTTTTTCTTTACCATATTTTTTACGAAGAGACATCAGTCCCGGCATCTCATGTTCGGCTATTTCAATCTCTTTACGGCCGAAACCGGCTAAACTTATATCAGCTACTTTATACAGCAAATCTGAAGAAAATTTTTGTATCACATTCATAATGATGTCGTTTCAATTTGGCGCACCGGATTTACATTTTATTTTGCGCAAAGGTAGTAAATCATAGACAGGTATACAAGGAGACGCTTGCATTTTTTCTGCTTTCAGCAATCATTTTGTTGTAAAAATGTTGCATAGTCACAAAAAAAATGATTAACTTTGCGGCTGCTTTTTATTTTTTAATATAAAATGCTGTAAAACAATGGGATGTGGAATGATTTTTGCAAAAATATAAGTAAAGTCATTTTTTGCAGAACATAAATAATTTTTAAAAATGCCACAAGTAAAATTAGATTTTTCACAAAGCCCGCTGAGTAAGGAGCAAATCCATAATTGGTTGAAAAATGTAACTCCTGAAGAAATTGACAGCAGAATAGCAAATGCATTGAAAACAGGTGAATCCAATGACAAGTTGGACTATTTGACTTCAATGAATCTTATTTCGGCAGTGGAAAAAGACGAAAAATATCACGGAAATGCCGATTTCATGAAAATAGTATTGGGGCATACTGCATACAAAGAATCCGCAACTACAGGTCTTCTTGCAGCGGGTTATTATGTTGAAAATTCTACTGTAACGGATACTTACACTGTTACTCAAAGATATACCAAATGGAATAAGTTATTGTCAAATCTAAAAAGAAAAACTGCAATCGGAAAATATATTTGATATGCAGTTTTTTTTAATCCGGTGAATAACTCAAGTGTTAGAAGAGCTAAAAATGTCTTCCGATTTTGTGCGTGAAGAACAAGATAAATATGAAAGGGCTGTTGCCATTTGGAAAAAGCATTTAAAAACACTTGAATATCTGAAATTTCCTGTTTCTTGTCGATTGTTATCTAAATTGCCGGACAAAATATTAAAAATATTTCCAATTAAAATTCAAACCAAACTTTCTCCCAGAGATAAAATTTACTATTTTGACACAAACAACAAATATAGAAGACAAATTTATAAGGATTCTTGTCTGGTGGTTGGAGAGACCTTGTTTACTAATTCGTTGTGCCATTCCAAGTACCTAAACATTAAAGTTGAGGCAACGGATGACGAAGACATAAAGTTGAAGAAAGATAAAACTCGCAAGTTACTTTTAAATATTGATAATTTAAAGCAAGCGCTTAATTTCATAAAACAAGAACACCAAGACGCATTAAGTTCTCAATGGAATAATAAATCAATAATTTTAGCTATAGCAGGTATAATTGTTTCCGGATTAGGTCTGTTTGTCACTATTAAAAAAGGCATAATACCTCTGCTTAATTATCTGAAAGATTGGATTTTAATTAACCTTACGTAATATTGTTGAGTTTGGATCTTTATTTTCATCTGCCAATGGCAGAAATAGGTAGAAAAAAATTGCAGGTTAAAAAATAAATATTATCTTTGCAGCCCGAATGATTCTTTTTAGGAATAATAATAAAATAATATAACGTCATGAAACGTACATTCCAACCATCAAACAGAAAAAGAAAAAACAAACATGGATTCCGTGAAAGAATGGAAACCGCTAATGGCCGCCGTGTGTTGGCATCTCGTCGCGCTAAAGGAAGAAAAAAATTGACAGTATCCGACGAATTTAAAGGTTGATTTTGAGGAAACAAACATAAGAAAGGGATAAGCTTTTGAAGTTTATCCCTTTTTTATTATTTTTGCCAATCGTTTGTAACTGTTCGACTATGGTCACAGACTACGCCGAACAACAAAGCAAAGCTTTATAACCCGTAACTCAAAATGAAAATTTGGAATTTTATAATGAAAATTTGGAGTTTTATAAAGGATAACATCTATGCCAGAAATATATTATTGGCTGTTTTGATTGTTTTTCTTATCATGTTTTGTTTAAAATGGTGGCTAAATGTCTATACCCATCACGGAGAAGCGGTAATTGTCCCTGATGTGAGAGGGCTCAAAATCGAACAAGCGGTCTCATTTTTTGAAAAAAATAACTTAAGGTTCGAAGTTGTCGACTCTGTTTATAATAAGACATCTGCTCCCGGAACGATCGTGGAAACCATTCCGGCTGCCGGAACAAAAGTCAAGAAAAACAGGAATATCTATGTTACCATCAATGCCTATTCCGCGCAAACGGGTATTACTCCGGAATTCAAAGATCAATCCCTCCGGCAGGCTATCGCTAATTTAAATGCTGTTGGCTTCAAAAATGTTCAGATAAAATATGTTCCGGGCGCTTATAGGGATCTTGTCATTGGTTTAGGATATAGAGGACGGGAAGTAAATCCGGGAGAACGGCTGCGTTTGGATAGCCAGTTTGTTCTTTTAGTCAGTGACGGAGCACAAAGTACAGATGAATTGAACGAAGACTCCATTAATCATCCTGAAACAACGGATAGTTCAGTAGATGATTCTTGGTTCCATTAATTTCCATGGTTGATTTGTTCCAAGACATAGAAGACGATGATCTTCAGGAATCGGATGATTTAATTAACCCGCAAGATTCCGGAGAACTTTATGAACACTTTCGGTATATCGCCGATAAGGGACAGGGTTTACTTCGCGTAGATAAATTCCTTCACGACAGAATTGAAAATGTTTCCCGCAATCGTATTCAACAAGCTGCAGATGCCGGTTATATATTGGTAAACGATAATCCCGTAAAATCAAATTATAAAATAAAACCCGGAGACGTTGTTCAGGTGGTAATGGACCGGCCGAGGCGGGAATTGGAAATCGTTCCCGAAAATATTCCCCTCAACATTGTGTATGAGGATGATGACTTAATGGTGATCAATAAACCACCCGGATTGGTAGTCCATCCCGGACACGGAAATTATACGGGAACACTCGCTAATGCTATCGCCTGGCATCTCAAAGACAACCCTGAACACAACATAGAAGATCCCAGGTTAGGATTGGTGCACCGCATCGATAAAGATACTTCCGGATTACTGGTGGTTGCCAAAACTCCCGAAGCCAAAACCAGCTTAGGCATACAATTTTTTAATAAAACAACCCAGAGAAAATATATCGCTCTTGTGTGGGGAATCGTCAAAAATGACGAAGGAACTATCGAAGGAAACATCGGACGTGATTTGAAAGACCGGATGTTAATGACGGTTTTTCCCGAAGGAGACCATGGAAAACCGGCTATTACTCATTATAAAGTCATTGAACGATTAGGCTACGTTACCTTAATCGAATGCCGGTTGGAAACGGGAAGAACACATCAAATCAGGGTTCATTTGAAATCTATAGGTCATACGCTTTTTAATGATTCCCGGTATGGAGGCGACCAAATTCTGAAAGGCTCCACCTTTACAAAATACAAACAATTTATTAAAAATTGCTTTGAAATATGTCCGCGTCAGGCATTACATGCTAAAACGCTCGGGTTCAATCACCCTCGTTTCGGAGACGAAATGTTATTCGGTTCCGAAATCCCTGAAGATATAAACCTGTTGATTGAAAAATGGAGAGGCTATGTCAAATCTATCGAAGATAATAACTAAAAAACGCATAAGGTTCCATGTCAAAAAAGAAAAACATTGCTATTGTAGCCGGAGGTGATTCTTCCGAAATTGTTATTTCCCTGAAAAGCGCTCAGGGAATATATTCTTTCATCGACAAAGAAAAATATAACCGCTACATAGTCATTGTTAAGAAAGAAGAATGGTATGTCCAACTGGATAATGATATGAAAGCAGCTATCGATAAAAATAACTTCAGTTTTGTTCATGATGATACCCGTATTCAATTCGATTTTGCTTACATCACAATACATGGCGCTCCGGGCGAAGACGGACGCCTGCAAGGTTATTTCGATTTAATAGGCATGCCTTATTCTTCCTCCGGCGTTTTGACTTCCGCTCTTACTTTTAACAAATATATGTGTAACAAATATTTGCAGGCATTTGGTGTAAAAACTTCAGAATCTATTCTGTTACGAAACGGCGAAACGATTGATAATGAAAAGATTGTCGGCCAATTAGGATTGCCTGTTTTTATTAAGCCTAATGATGGAGGCTCAAGTTGCGGCACTACTAAAGTCAAATTAAAAGAAGAAATACAACCGGCTATTTGTAAAGCTTTTGCCGAAGGTAGGGAAGTAATTATTGAACGATTTATGCCAGGAACAGAATTGACTTGCGGTTGCTATAAGATAAAAGGGAAAGAGGTTGTTCTCCCCGTTACTGAAGTTGTAAGTAAAAACGAATTTTTCGATTTCGAAGCTAAATATACGGCATCAAAAGTAGAAGAAATTACTCCTGCCCGTATCTCTCCGGAATTAACAAAAGAAATACAGGAATTAACCTCAAAAATATATGATTTAGTTGACGCCAAGGGAATTATCAGGATCGATTATATTGTCTCTCCCGAAGGTGTGGTAAGAATGCTGGAAGTAAACACAACTCCCGGAATGACCGGCACAAGCTTTATTCCCCAGCAAGTAAGAGCTGCAGGAATGGATATTAAGGATGTTATGACGGAAATAATTGAAAATTATGGAAATTAAAAAAGAAGGATTCGACGATATTCGTCCTTTCTATGACGATGAAATGCCGGCTGCATTTAAACGGCTAATAACAGATCCGTCGTTCAAAAGAGTTATAGAAGCGAACTTTCATAACATGAGCTGGGACGAGTTAAAAGCTAAGCTGCTCACTTTTAATAATAAATACGATTTTCAACAGACAATTATTAAACCAAGTGTTTTTTACATACTCGGTAAAAATTCCAAATCGGTCGACTGCACCGGATTCGAAAATATTTCAAAATCCGAAGGTTGTACTTTTATTTCCAACCACCGTGATATAGTCTTGGACGCATCTATTCTTTGTATTTTACTCTTAAACGCAGGATATGATACCTGCGAAATATGTCTTGGAGATAATTTATTGATTCATCCATGGATTACCGACCTGGTACATTTGAATAAAGGTATTATTGTTAAGAGAGGCGTGGGAACCCGGCAACAATATGAAGTTTCCAAACAACTTTCGGAATATATCCATTTTGCGATTAATGAAAAAAAACAATCGGTATGGGTAGCGCAACGCGAAGGACGGGCTAAAAATTCCGATGACAAAACGCAGTTAAGCGTATTGAAAATGTTGAGCTTGGGGGGCGAAGATCATTTTCTGGAAAACATTTCTAAGGTTAATATCACTCCCGTATCGCTTTCTTATGAATTCGACCCTTCCGATTACCTCAAAGCCGAAGAATTCCAATTGAAAAGAGATAATCCCGAGTACAAAAAAACTGCTGCAGATGATATGAAAAATATGGGGACAGGTATTTTAGGCTATAAAGGCAATATCCATCTTCAAATTGCACCCCCCATCAACCGGCTTCTTTCTCAAATAGATGAGTCGGCCGATAAGAATGAGCAAATCGCCCATGTTGCCGCTCTCATCGATAAAGAGATATACCTGAACTACCGGTTTTACCCCGTTAATTATGTGGCTTATGATAAGCTTTGGGGCAATAATAACCGTTTCAAAGAAAAATACACGGCAGCAGAAGAAAAAGAGGTTGAAAGTTATTTCCAACAACAATTGGATAAAATCAATATCCCGGATAAAGACATTCCGTTCCTTACGGAGAAGCTGTTGGAAATGTATGCCTATCCGGTAAAAAATTATTTAAATGCGATTGAGGAATAAATAATTATACTACGAAACAACGTTCGACGTTAGTCAATAACGCTTTTTATTCCGGCTTCGGTTTTTATCTTCTTTTTTTCTATTATCGAACTTTCTGTCGTTATTGCGATATTTACTTTTTTCTATCTTTTCCTTACGGTTTTCGGATGGAGTTTCCTGTGCAATGTCCACAGCGACTTTACGACCAAAGGCTTTAGCATTTTTCAAGCCATTGACAACTTTTCTGCTGTCGCTGTCACGAACTTCAAAGAAAGAGAAATTTTTCATCAGGTCGATCCGCCCGATTTCTATTTTCTTACCCGGAATATAATCATTGACTAAACCTATAATGTCGGGAGGACGAATTCCATCCATACGTCCCAAATTGATGAATAATCTCGTAAAACCTTTTTCTGCAGTTCTACTTGTACCGCCACCGCTTCCATTTCTGCGTTCACGTTCACCGGAATTCTTTCTTCGGTCGCCGCGTTCTTGTTGTTGCGGAGTTTCAATATCGCCGGCTTCCTGGTAATAATCAATCAGTCTGTTAAATTCCAGTGAAATAACCCGTTTAATAATATCTTCCTTATCCAACCAGTCGAGTTTCCGGTAGATAGAAGGCATCAATGAACTTATTTCATCTTCATTCACTTTCACTTTTTCAACCTTGTCGACTAAAGTAAAAAGTTGTTTTTCACAAATTTGTTTTCCGGTAGGAATTTGTCCTTGTTCAAAACTGCAGTTAAGCGTTTTTTCAATATTACGAATTTTACTTTTTTCTTTTACGTGGATAATGGCAATAGAAGTTCCTGTGCGACCTGCACGTCCGGTACGCCCGCTGCGGTGGGTATAAGATTCAACGTCATCGGGCAAACCGTAGTTAATAATGTGCGTCAGGTCTTCTACATCTAATCCGCGGGCAGCCACGTCGGTCGCTACTAAAAGTTGTATGTTATTCACCCTAAAGCGATTCATAACATAATCTCGTTGCTGTTGCGATAAATCACCATGCAACGAATCGGCATTATAACCGTCCTTGATCAACTGGTCTGCTATTTCTTGAGTTTCTTTGCGGGTGCGGCAAAAAACGATACCGTAAATATTAGGATTATAATCTGCTATGCGTTTCAATACCAAATATTTATCTTTGGCATGAACCATATAGTAAACATGTTTTACGCTCTTTGTTCCTTCATTCTTCTTACCAATTACAATTTCTTTCGGTGAACGCATGTATTTTTTTGTTATCTTCGCTATTCCACTGGGCATTGTTGCAGAAAACAGCAACATATTCCGGGTTTCGGGAATAAAAGACAAAATTTCGTCGATACTTTCGGAGAAGCCCATATTCAACATTTCATCGGCCTCATCGAGAATCACATTGCGAACATGCTGCAAATTAACGGTTTTCCGTTTAATCAAGTCTATCAAACGTCCGGGAGTTGCAACAACAATATGCACTCCTCTTCTTAATGCTTTGATCTGACTTTCAATACTGGAACCTCCATATACCGGAAGCACCTTTAATTCCTCAATATACTTGGAATAATCGTTCAGGTCGTCGGCGATTTGGAGGCAAAGCTCCCTTGTAGGACACAAAACAACTGCCTGTGGCTGAACATTACTTACATCAATTCTTTGGATGATGGGTAAACCAAAAGCTGCGGTTTTTCCGGTTCCGGTTTGTGCTAATGCTATGACTTCATTATCATTGCCAAGTAAATAGGGAATCACTTCTTCTTGTACCGGCATGGGAGATTCAAATCCCATTTCACTGATTGCCTTGAGAAGGGAGGGGGCAACGCCTAATTCTTCAAATGTTTTCAAAATAACAATATATTTATCCTACCCCTAAATCCCCTAAAGGGGACTTTAGCGCGTGAAAGACCATAGTTGCTTCGGTTTTTTCAGAAACTAAAAGTCCCCTTTAGGGGATTTAGGGGTAATTTTGGCTACAAAGGTAGTGGTTTTAATTCAATTTTGAGCAAAATGTTTCAATTGGCGAAATATTATTTTTTCTATTAAAATAGCATTTTGCTGTTTGTTTCAAAAAAAAGAATATTTTTGTATGATAAAATTATATGATTATTCGTAAAATGTCCTATTATAAAAATAAACAGATTCCTCACTTTGTTCGGAATGACGATTCATCATTTGGAGATATAGGGGGGAGTAGCGGTGGCGAAGTCGCCGCTACTCCCCCTCCTTCCCACTTGAAATTATTGTCATTTCGAAGGAGCGAAGCGACTGAGAAAACTTATAGATCACTTTGCGGATAATCATATAAAATTAATACTTAAGGTATGTTACAAAACTCAACGTAGAAATACGTAAATTATAAGATATTTTAGAAAAAAGCGTTAGCTTTTGTTCTTGCTTTTAGAAATCTCCAAATTTAAAACGCACACAAGAACAAGAAAGTTCAACGCCCGCGTGTAAAACCGTGGGCTTTTTCTTGTTTGTGTGCATGGTTTTGGAGAACCTCTAAAAGCAAATAAAGTTAAAGTTCCACGTTTTTTATTTTAAATAACCGCCTGTTTGGAACTTAAGGCAATAAACACACAAATTTCACATGAAAAAGATTTATTTATTTTTAGTGCAAGCCTTATTGGCTTTATGTTTGGTTTTTGTTGTGGGCTGCAGCAAAAATGATGATAATGGAGGTGGTGGAACAACACCCGGAGTTAATAAACCACCTACATGCAGTATTACCAATCCGCAAAACAATGCACAGTTCAATATGGACGAGGCTGTTTCTGTTACGGTTGTTGCAGAAGATGCAGATGGCACAATTGCTGAAGTGCAACTGTACATTGATGATGTTGGGTATAGCGCTAAAACAACATTTCCCTATAATTTCACCATCAATGCAGGGGAATTGACAGCCGGTTCGCACACATTAAAGGCGGTAGCCAAAGACAATCAAGGTGCAAAAGCCGAATCAACAGTTAACGTTACAATTAATAAACCAAGCACGGAAAGTCCTGATTTTGTCAGTTTTTCCGACGGAAAGATTCCAAATACATGGCAAACTACGGCTTGGGTTATTGACAACACGGTTGGATTTGATGATATATATTCGTTAAAAGCAACGACAAGTAGCGTCGCTGTTATAACCTCAAAAACATGTAACTCCAATATAAACACTATAGAATTTTATGTTAGAAGTGGTTTTGTCAATTTCTTTGTTGACGGTGAACTAATAAAAGAATGTTCTTCTACTAATATATGGACAAAATATAGTTTTTCTTTAAGTGAGGGCTTACATAGTATAAAATGGGAAAGTATATCTTCAAATGTAAATATAGATGCCATTCGCTTTAGTAAAAATAGTGATAATTTTACCGGTTCTGTAGGAAGTAATTATCAAGGAGGAATTGTGGCTTACATTGATGAAACAGGGAAACATGGATTAATAGCTGCGCCAAGTGATCAAAGCACAGGCAGCCAATGGTATAACGGGAGTTATATTATTACAGGAGCCACCGACACAGCGATAGGTACAGGAAAGAGCAATACAACGAGGATAATACAAGCGCAAGGAGAAGGAGGATATGCGGCTAAACTTTGCGATGATTTGGTTTTGAATGGTTACAGCGATTGGTATTTACCGAGTAAAGATGAATTGAATTTGCTGTATCAAAACAGAAATTTGATAAGAGGGTTTGATACTAATAGCTATTACTGGAGTTCTTCTGAGTACAGTACCAGTTACGCTTGGTATCAGGACTTCAATACCGGCTATCAGCTCGACTACCCCAGCAGTAAGGGCGATACATTTAGAGTTTGTGCCGTTCGGGCTTTTTAACAAACCTCATTTATACCTCATTTCCACAACAAAACCACCTCAGTAGCAAAGTGATATGAGTAAATTAAACCTCATTACCTAATTAAAAAATGAGGTTAATGAGGTTAGATATTTGTGTTATAATCGATTGCTACTGAGGTGGTTTTGTTGTGGAAATGAGGTATAAATGAGGTTTGTTTTACTTCACTTTCTGTAATTTATTGAATGAAAGTTGAATAAATAAATTTGAATGAAACAATTATCTCTCTTTAATGATTTTACGGATAAAAGCTCTTCAAAATAAGATTTTCTCTACTCACATATAGAGCAACGTGTTTTTCAATCTTTGTCGTTGTTTGGCAGTTATTCCTAATTCTTTTTCAAAATAATTATCTAAGGAGCCGTATTGTTTATCTATATATTTCCATGTATACTCCATTATTTGCCGCTTAGAAGCAAGAAGAATAGTTAAAGCTTCTTGTACTTCAGGAGACAGCGTATCGGCACGACTTACGATCGTATTAAGATCCATACATAAATTGGACAGCATATAATCTTGATGGATTTGTTCTCTATCGACACCTAATATAGCTAACGTAAATGCTGAGACAATTCCCGTCCGGTCTTTTCCTAGCGTGCAACAAATAATAATGGGATAGTTGGAAGAATCGGCTAAAATTTCGAAATAGCGTTTAAAATTATTCGTATTATTTCTTATTATGGACGCATATAAATCTTGTTGGGAAACCAAGGCATCGCCTTTTTTCATCCGGCCGTTAATTACTTTTTCAATCATAGATTGGGGGTCAAAACCTTTCAAGGGTAAACTAAATGTTTGTTCAGTAAAATGTGCAGACGGAGATTTGGCAATTTCTTCATCTGTTCTCAGGTCTATTACGGTTTTAATATGCAGACTTTTTATTAAAGCAATATCCGCTTGGCTGGCTTTAGATAGAGCTCCCGAACGATATATCTTTCCCCACTTAACTTGCCGGTCGGAATCATTATAATATCCTCCCAATGCTCTCAAATTGACAATATTATCTGTAGAAATTATTTTATTTGAAGTAATTACTTGCATTTGTTTCCCAAATACCAGCTTGAAATAGCTGCGGGAAGAATTATTTTTTTTCATCACAGCTATACCATCCTGAATCGGGAGCTCCAATTCAACCAATTTATTTGAAAAATTATCCGGATTATCAGATCTGTAAATCTTCACAGTACCGTTCATCACAGGAAAAGTTTCCCATTTGACAACATAGTTCCTTAACTGATCTTCTTCGCAAACTACAGTAATGTCGTATTCTTCTTTCTTACAAGATGAAAGCAGAACAAAAAGAGTAGTAAAAGTTAAAAACAGTATAAAGCTATTTGTCGTAGTTTTCATATACGCAAAGTTATAAAACAAAATAACAGAAAAGCTTTTCTTAATAATATTTAACGAGAGTTTGATTACCTTTGTATTTTCAGAAGTATAAACAGGATGTTATTACCTTATTTGCAAAGAAATCGGATTGAAGCCGGTTGCGACGAAGCCGGAAGAGGTTGTCTGGCAGGCGCTGTTTTTGCCGCATCGGTTATTCTTCCGAAAGATTTTGTTTGTGAAGATTTGAATGATTCAAAGCAGCTAACCGAAAAACAACGATATAAGTTAAGAGGTTTGATAGAAAAAGAAGCTTTGAGTTATGCCGTGGGCATTGTTTCTCCGGCAGAAATTGATGAAATCAATATATTAAATGCTTCCTTTCTGGCTATGCACCGCGCAATAAAACAATTATCAATCGTACCTGAACATTTATTAATCGACGGTAACCGGTTCAAAAAATACGAAAGCATTCCACATACTTGTATTGTAAAAGGAGACGGTAAGTATTTGGTAATTGCCGCAGCTTCTGTTCTTGCCAAAACCTACAGAGATGATTATATGCAGCAACTACACAAAGAATACGATGTATATGACTGGAACCATAACAAAGGTTATCCTACTCCAAAGCACAGGGAAGCTATCAAAAAATATGGGGCTACTCCTTATCATCGCAATAGCTTCACATTACTTCCAAACGACAGGCAATTGAGTATTCAATTTTCAGATGGGTTGTCTTATCTCAAAAGTAATTAATATATCTTCCGATAAAGATTCCTTACCTTCTCCTGACACTTCTGGTTGGAGTTGAAGAGGCCTTTTCTGTTTTTGTTTTAGGAGCAGACGTTTTTGTTGTATTTGTATTTGCATTCGAATGAGCGCCTCTTATAGCAGACCTTGTATCGGCTGCGCCCCCTGTTTTAGTTTGGCTAACCTTTTTCGTTTTTTCATTAGCCATTACTTTTTGGACAGTATCTTTCGGTAGCCAGAGTCTTGCTTCAAAATCTTTTAACTGTCTTTCAATGCTGTCTTGCGCGTGTATCAACTTGGCCGAATCGGGAAATTGCTGTGCCAGCGTCTGATTCGTCATATTCATTGTCTTGATAATATCTCCTTGATACATTTTCATCTGGAAAAAATCATCAGCCGTGTAAGTCAGCGCATTATTATAATTGGAGGTCATAATCAATGAGCGGGAAATATAAGGACGAATGTTTTCGTAGGGCGCCCAAAACATCGGAGTGCGCATGGATTCTCCATAATCGCCTTCCCAAGTTCTCATCGGACAAATAGCAAGTACCTGGGAACCAAATGTCCCTGTAGTTTGATCGAAATAATAAACTTCTTTAATCATATAAGCCAATACATCAGGCATGTCGATTGGATCTATCGTCAATACGGCTGTTACTCCGGTTCCTGTTTTTTTATAGACAACACGGCTATCTTGCAACAACTTTTCAAGGTCAACAATTTTGTGCTGATCGGTAAAATCTTCCCGTCCGTCTAAATATTCATAAACAGTCAACTTTCTTTCCATTATTAATTTAAACATCAAGGTAAACAAATTCATTCTGTCTCCAATGGGTTCGGTAGGAAAGTAAAGCGGAGCATTGGCTTCTTTCTTCAAGTCGATAGTGCGATACAATATGCGGAGCCAAACCACATTATTGATATCTACCGACTGACCTTCATTTTTAGCTCTCGCCCGCACCGAAAGTTCGGGCAATCCTGTATTGTTATTATTCTCTGCAGTTCTTCTTACGGTTCTGGTTTGAGCCAAACCATCCTGAGCAAAAAAGCAGGCAATAAGTAAAACAACAATATAAAAATACGATCTCATATCTTGTATGTTTTTAATTTACAGTTACTTCAATTGGAGAAATCTGACGTTCGTCGCCACCGGGGCCGCGAGCGACAACGCCTCTTATCAAAAAAGTTTTTCCTCTTGCTAACCCCCGAATTCTATCTTTTTGAGAAGCAGAAAATTTTGACCCGTCGGAAGCTACGGGCATTGCGTTCCCAAACGAGTCCCAAAATAATGTTTCAAATTTTACAACAGCAAAATTAACCCGCAATAAATCATCATCAATAGCAGCTTTCAATTCTTCTGCATCAACCAAGATGGATTTGGCTATTTTTCCTCCTCTAAATTTCTTCGGATTTCCGTTTTCATCCGGATATTCAATGAACGGCATCGGATCGGGCAACGGTCTCACACGGTAGTTACGGTTAGCCATAACCTGTTCCCTTCCACCTATATCGGCAGTAACGGTGATCACGGCATCTGTTCCCGCTTTCGCCGGATACGCCACCCACAAATTGTTTGCTTTTCTGTCCAATCGTCCGTTGGTCATCGTGGCAGTTACGTTTTGTCCGGGAACTCCGGGAACCGCAATCTCTATCGGATTTTCATAATTGGCATACAATACATTCATCAATGTTGGGAATATGGTAGCGCTTGGATCTACAACAAAGAATTCGGAAGAAAATTCTTTTTTGGTCGGAATCCCGTTTCTAATCATTTCGATGTATCCTTTTACCGGAAAAGTTCCGGTAGTTGAGGGAGATTTCTGAAAGAAACCATTAGCTCCCTCTTGTAAATACCCTATTCCTTCCACAAATATTTTAGGACGTTGTGTAGTGTCTACGGCAGCAAGCACCGCTTGCGCAGAATAGGGCGTTCCTCTTACTACGGTTTGTGATTTAGGAATCACAAAAGCATCTATGGAGTTTACACGGAAATCGCTCACATCAATATTTCTCAATATAGTATTCAACGCTTCTCCTTCAGCATTACGAATATCATTTTGCAACTTTGTCAGAATGGTGATCGCAGCCGTTAAAGGCATTCGCCGAAACAATGATTCTTCCCATGATTGTTTGTTGTCAGAAGGTGTAGTACTTAAATTATCTGCTATAATTCTTTGTTGAAGCGTGTCGCGGTCTAAAATTTTAATTATAGCATCCCTGTAAGATTCCAATTTTGATTTCAATTCGGCTCCACTTGTTTTGCCTTCGCCGGACGCTAACATAACATCTTCAGACGCGTCCAAATCATCGGGTCGTTTTAAGGTTATCAAATTGCCGGTTTTGTCGGTTCTCAGTACCATTGTCAATTTCTTTTCTGCGATGAAATTAAACAAAGAATCTGAAAGATTTCTCACATCTGTAGCCAATTCAAATGCTTCTCGCGTTTTATCGGGACTATCCTTATGATATGCGGCCAAATCGTTGAAAGTAAGAATATTTCGCTCGCTTGCCGTATTAGTAGAGCGAGTCAAGCTTCCTCTCACCAGTTCAAAACCATCTAATACCTCCGCCGAAATATTGATAGCGAGCATGGCGATGAAAACCAGATACATCAGGTTTATCATCTTTTGCCGTGGAGAGTTGGGACTGTTTACTGCCATTTTTTATGTATTCGGATTAGGGTTATAGTTTCCTGCATTGGGGTTATATCCTTGATTGGGGGAATTATACCCCGGATTGTAACCTTGATTAGGATTATACATATTTTGTTGCATGTTCATATTCATTGTCATTGCGTTTAACAAGCGAGTATAAACTGCATTAAGCGCCGCTATTTGGTGCGTCATTTTTTCCGTTTCGCTGCGGAAAACAGTGCTATCCATTACAGAACCTTCATACATTTCCCTCATTCTCATCAATCCGGAATTGATTCTGCTGATTGCTTCCATTTGAGAATTAATACTTTGGATTTGTATTTCATAAATATGGTTCAGCTTAGCGACATTCTGGTTCAACGCATTCATTTGATGGACATAACTTGTAGAGTTTTCGGTGATACCATCGGAATTATCCGTAATGGTGCGATAGGAATTTAACAAGACATCGGAAACATTGGTCAAATCGTTGGTAACATTGCTGAAACGTTCCATGTTTTCCGCCATACCCGATATTTTGTCTAAATATTGCTGTGTGGCATCAGTCAATTCTGCCATTTTAGAGAGTTGTTCGGCAGCAGCCGACATTTTTTTGATACTTGCGGTAAGCGCGTTGGTATCTTCTTCCGAAACGTCTACATGGGAAGGAATGCCAAATGATTGTTTGGCCGCTACCGGACTAATTTCTCCGTTGCCGCCAAAAACGCCGCCACCGATGATAACAGAACCACCGCCAATTACTCCTTCTCCGGAACCGCCTGCACCGCCACCTATTACAACAGTGCCGCTGCCACCGCCATTTCCACCGGAAGCAAATTCAGGCCTTTCGTCGGGGTCTTTTGATTCCAAAACAGGAAAGACTTCTTCCCAACGGTATTCTTTCGCCGGATGATCGAATCCTGAAATGAAGAATACGAAAAACTCCGTTAATAATCCGACCGTCAAAAGGAGAGTTCCAAGACCCCATGGCCAGTGTTCCAGTTTGGCCAAAGTTCCGATAATTACAATCGCACCTCCCCAACTGTAAAAAAAATGAAAAAAGCGCCTGCCTTTATCTCCCGACAGGAATTTCTCAACTATATTCTTATATCTACTCCTGATACCCATAATATTTTTATTTTTTTATTTTTTTACGAATCCTACTTGTGTTCTTACACAACGAAAACCAATGTACGAACGTTGCTCGTTTTGGAACTCGGAAGATCTTATATCGGAACGGATAAATTGCGCCACATCTTTCCAAGAACCTCCTCTGACTACTTTTTTCTTCATAGAATAAGGATCTTCTTTAGCCGCATTGTAGCGATATTCGGGATTCATGTCGCTCATAATTTCAGGACCGGATTCCAAGAATGCTGTGGAAGTCCATTCGGCCACATTTCCTGCCATGTCGTATAATCCAAATTCATTGGGTGAAAAAGATGCAACCTTTGATGTGATCAAGAAACCATCTTTCACATAGTTTCCTCTATCCGGTTTGAAATTTGCAAGAAAACAGCCTTTACCACCGGTTACTCCATCCTTACCCCAAGGGTATTTGTTTTCATTTTTACCGGAACGGGCTGCATATTCATATTCAGCTTCAGTCGGTAAGCGATAAGGTTCAATGACACGTCCGCTCATGTTTCCGGACATCATCAAATAGTTTGTCCTCCACACGCAAAAAGCGGTAGCTTGTTCCCACGAAACGCCAACTACAGGATAATCATTATATCCCGGATGATTGAAATACAGGCGCGTGTAGGGTTCGTTATATGCATTATTAAAATCGTTTATCCAACAAGTTTCATCAGGATAAATATTGACGATATAGGTATTTAAAAAATCGAAAGCAGAACTTAAAGGCCGTGTAATGGTTTGCCGCATAATAACACCGTCTTCATTAATAAAAGCGGTGTCTTTAGAAATCATAACAACTTGGTTGGGATCGACTGCAATATCTGTGTTTTTTATTCTTTCAGCAGGGTCTAAGCGATTTCTACGGAGAGAAGCGGAAGTGAAATCATACCAATCATAATGAAAGTTCATCTGTTTAGGATCTAATTTTTTCTCCTTAGTAACCGGATGAATATAATAAACGCTGTTAATAGCAGCAAGTTCTTCTTCAGTGGCGCGCCTTTCCAAAGGAATCGGGCGGTTCCAATTCAAAATAGGAGGATCAATCGGATCTCCGTGTTTATCTTCTGTTATTTTATAACGGTCATCTCCGCCGTATGCAGGATCATACAATCGTTCCCGTATGATAGAATCCCTTACAAAATAAACAAACTGCCGGTATTGAGCATTGGTAATTTCGGTTGCATCCATCCAAAATGCGTCGATAGAGACAGACTTGGGATTTTGGTGTATATCCCACAGGGAATCCACCTCGGCAGGCCCCATATCAAAGGAACCTCTTTTTATCAAAACCATTCCATGAGGCGAAGGCTCATTCCAAGCCGGAGCGCTTGCTCCGGTTAGCTCGCCACCCACTCCCTGGAACGAATTCCCGCAAGCAGTAAGTATTGCTGCAACGGCGATGATGAATATCGCTCTTTTCATCATAATATTCTAACGCTTTTATATTGATTCTTTGTTTTTTTATTTAAATTCAGATCAACTGAATATTTTATAAATACTTCATGGCTTCCGGATGTTCCTTGTCTGATAGCAGATAGTGGAAAATCGTAGGCATAACCGGCTTGAATGCTTTTTATTTTTGCACCGATCATCGCAATTCCCGCATCACCGTATCGCCAGCCAATTCCTGTGTAAAACATTTTATTATAAAAAAGTCTTGCCGAAACGTCTACCTGTGTCATCTGTATCGTCGATTTAACAAATATTGACGGGCGTAATTCTAATAACGGATTACTAAATTGAATATTGTATCCTCCTAATAAATAATAACCTCTTGATAGATATAATAAAGTAGTTGTCCCTGTTTGTTCTTTCAATTCCGGCTCCAGCAGGTGAGTGACGGATAATCCTGCATACCATTGTTTTCTGGAATAAAAAAAACCGATAGAAAAATCTATCACCGAAGCGGTTATATCTGTGGTTGGAATACCGGGATCGGTTTCTTCATGATAATCATCGGTTTCCGGAGGCTTAATATCGACTTTACTGCCAAACCATGTTTCGTCTATTTTTGATACTTGGAGACCGGCGCTGAAATCGCCCTTAAAAAGTTTCTTTTTATAAGCATATTGTCCGGCCATAATCGAGTGTTTAAATAAACCAAGGTTTTCGGAAAATATCACTGCACCCAAACCATGAGTTCTGCCCAGAAAAACAAACGGCATATCGGCCGAAAGGAACAAAACGCTGGGAGCATTACTAAAACCTAACCATTGCTGGCGATTTAACGCAGTCAGTTCGAGTTTTCCATCTTGTCCGGCATACCCGGGGTTATAATAGTTGATAGCAGCCCAATAGTTACTGAGCTGTGCATCATATTGAGCCGACATCCGGAAAGAAATGACAAGAATCAATAAGACAATTATGGATAAAAGCTTTTTCACCTTATAAATAACGGAATCCGTTAAAAATAATTGTATATGTTTTAATCTTAAATACTTTCTGTCCTATCAATATCAAATCGCAAAGCAACTGAAAAGCAAAAAGGTCTTCTTCCTTTGAAATCACGATTTCTTCAATAATTGATTGATATACGTCAGCGGCATACCTTTTTCCACCCAAAATACACCGATTAATATCAATGCGGCGCCCACTAATGCAAGACCGGTTATTTTTTCATGAATAACAATTGATGAAGTTATTAAAGTGGCTAACGGATTAAGATAGATATAATTTGATGACCTTATTGCTCCTAATTGTTTAATGACTACATTCCATGCGAAATAGCAACATAAAGATGCTATCAAGCCTAAAAATAGTAAATTGCCCCAAACGACAGGATTGGATAAAATCGCCAAATCTGTTATCAACGGACGAAACAAAAATACCGGAGCTATGGTAACCAAACCATAGAAAAAAACTTTGCGGGTGATAAACAACGAATTATAACGGGAACTAATTTGTTTAAATATGATTGTATAAAAAGCCCAACATAGCGCTGCACATATACTGAGTAAATCTCCCACCGGACTTAATTTCAATATGAAATGTCCATTGAATACAACTAACGCCATGCCAAAAAATGCTATAATAGAGCCATTTATCATGCGGAGCTTTAATTTTTCGGTTTTAATTATAAAATGAGATAACAGAGCCGTAAATAAAGGAGCCGTACAAACAAGTAAGGAAACATTCGAGGCCTGCGTAAACTTCAAGGCTGTGTTCTCTGTAAGAAAGTAAAGTGAACCTCCGAAAACGCCGAGCAATAAAAAGAGCAATTCATCTTTCCACGTTTTGGAAAATAATTGGTTTTTCCCCAAAAACCAAATACCAATGTAGGCAAGAATGAAGCGATAGACCAGGATGTTTTCCGGAGTTAGACCGGCAATCAGCAAAACTTTGGTAGAAACAAAAGTCGTTCCCCATGTGAAAACAACAATAAACGCCAATAAATGATACCAATAATTAATATCCCAATTGTTTTTCCAATGTACCATTATTTCTTGCTTTTATCATTTTCTTTATCTCTCCGGTTTGCTTAATATTATTCTCCTTATTGGCAATATAATCTAAAGTCGCATTCCAAGCATATAAGGCTACTGCCTTGGAATCGTTTCCTTGCTCCGGATTTTCAATAGCAAATTTAGTCATAGCTGCAATAAAAACATTCAAAACATTTCCTTCCCTGTCCAATATTTTAGCCACATCTTTATCGACATGGAATACATAATCCGGCGTTTTATCCAGCCATCTTCTAACAGCAGTTGTTGCAAAAATCCGGTTTTTATTTTTGGGATCTACGGGTGTGGATAAGATGTAGTTATCACAAACCAGGATTTGAGGTTCGGCCAAACGGCAATCGATTTCACCGTTTAATTCCATATTCGACAGTTTATCGAAATCTTCCGGCTGATAAACAGGAGGAATAAACTCTCCGGCAATTTGAGCGAATATAGAATCTTTTCCTTCTGCTTTCATGTAGTAATAAGATGCTTTCAAATATTCCTCACAGTTACGAACACGTCCGGATTTTTGCGCAGAATAGATTGCATAAGCATGCTTCATCAAGCGAGTAGCCGTTTCATAAGCATTATCGGAAAAACTAATAAGCCCAAGACCGAAATAACCTTCAGGACTTTCAGGATAATACTTAATTATTTTTGCATAAGAACTGAATGCATTGTCATGTTCTCCCTTTGTTAAACAGGCAGCGCTTAGATTCAACAAAGCAGTATAACCTTCGGGAAAAATACGGAGAGACTTTTGAGAATACCGGATAGCGCTGTCCGGTTCATTCATATTTCCATAGAGTAAACCAATATTATCAAGCGCTTGTACAAACAAGCTATCGTAAGTCAAGGCTTTATTGTAGGATATGAGAGCGCTGTCCCGTTTGCCCTGTTGGTCGTAATTTACGCCTGAAAGATAGTAGTGATTCGCTTGTTCGGAATCAGACATGGTATAATACTTTTCCTGTTTTTTTTCAATCAAATGACGTGTTGCGGAGCAATTTTTATATAACATTTCGAGATAATCGCCAAAAGTAGTCTGGTCATGGGTATTCAGATATTCCGAAATAGTTTTCGGTTTGGAATAATCTTGCAATATTTTTTGTTTGGAAATACCGTCTTCCGCCAGCGAATGGAACAATGCTTTTATCAAACAATCATTGACAATTGAATCGATGCTGTCGCTTTCGGCGTTATAAATGCAACTGCAAGCTTTCATCACCACATCCTCATCATAAAGAGATTGAGAAAAACTCATTTGTGCGACACAAATAAATGAGATTATAAGAATATTTTTCATAAATTATCAAATTGTTCTAAAATCATATTTTCTCCATCGAAAACGGCATAAGAATAATATTGTATCCAATCTCCGATAATCATAAGCCGGCTTTTATGGGAAAGCATTAAATCCAATAATATATGTCGATGACCGAAAATAAAATAATCTATTTCGGGATTTTGTTGAAGATAACCTTTAGAAAACAATACCAAATGTTCTTTATGTTCCCCGAAATATTTAGCCGGTTCTTTTAATCCTTCCAGCCTGCTGTGCTTCGACCAAAAATGTGCAAAACCAATTCCCCAACGGGGATGAATGGCAGCGAAAAGAATTTGACACAATCGGTTATGAAAAACAGACCTTATCAGTTTGAAATGTTTGGAGTTATCGCCCAATCCGTCGCCATGGGCAAGGAAGAATTTTTTTCCATAGATTTCAGTGATGTATGGTTCCTTATGCACAATGGCGCCGGTTTCTTTATTCAAATAATCGAAAATCCAAATATCGTGATTACCGATAAAGAAATGTATTTCAATGCCCAAATCGCTCATTTCGGAGATTTTCCCTAAAAAACGGGTAAATCCGCGAGGAATCACATATTTATATTCAAACCAAAAATCGAAAATATCTCCCAATAAGTACAACACTTTCGCATCGTGTTTAATACTATCCAACCACTTTACAAAGCGTTTTTCGACTGCCAACGGGTCTTCAAAGATGCCGGAACCCAAATGGGCATCGGAGGCAAAATAAATCTTAGTTCTCAATTCCAACTTCTCACTTCTTTTATAAAAATCCTAATTCCAATTTAGCTTCTTCACTCATCATGTCTTTGTCCCATTCGGGTTCAAAAACCAAATCAACCGTAACGCTTTCAATTTCTTCTACCGATTCGACTTTCATTTTCACATCTTCCATGATGAAATCAGCCATCGGACAGGCTGGAGCAGTCATTGTCATCGTGATTGTTACGTTTTTCTCTTCGTCGATATCGACGCCGTATATTAATCCCAAGTCATAAACATTGACCGGAATTTCGGGGTCGTATACTGTTTTGAGCATTTTGACGATTTGCTCTTCGAGGGCTAAAAAATTATTTTCCATAAAATTAAATATTATTCATCAATTTTCAAATTTTCAATTTCGCCTCAAATACAGTTATAGCTTTACCGCTGATTTCCACCCTGTCGTTCCCTGCCATTTTTACTTTTAACTTCCCGGTTCTTTTTGATAATTGCAATGAATTCATTTCCAACTTGTTCAATTTTTTGCTCCATAAAGGGGTTAAAGCACAGTGTGCAGAACCTGTGACCGGATCTTCATTGATTCCTGCAAACGGAGCGAAACATCTTACAACAAAATCTGCCTGTTCTGAATCGCTTTTGACTGTAATCATTAAGTGTCCTAATCCACTGATAAGCATTTTTTCAAAATCAGGTTTTACTTGTTTAATGTCTGTTTCTGAATCAGCAACAGCAACAATCCAATCGTATGAACTTGAATAGGTTTCAACAGGTTCAAAACCTATTATTTCTTTAAAACCAACAGGAATATCAATTTTTTTCAAGGGATATCTTGGGAAATTCATCGTAATCCATCCATCATTCCAATTAACAGTCAATTCTGCATCTTTCGCTTTTAAAAATATAGTATCACATAGCTCTATCAAGCCAAGTTTGTATATAATATGAGCGCTGGCCAGAGTTGCGTGTCCGCATAAAGGTACTTCTTTTACAGGAGTAAAATAGCGGATTTGGAAACCTCTACTATCAGGTGTAATAAAAGCCGTTTCCGACAGATTCATTTCCATAGCAATATTTTGCATTAATTCCGGAGCCATAAATGTATCGCAGAACATTACCCCCGCCGGATTTCCTTTAAATAGCTCATCAGTAAAAGCATCTACTTGATATATTATTTTTTCTTTATCTGATTTTTCCATCTTATGTTATTGATTTTCTCTCTATTTTCTATTCGTGCTCTTGTCAAACTATCGCTAATTTATAGTTTGTGCCCAAAATTAGGAAAAATTGTTTAAGTATCGTACCTTTGCGGCTCCAATTTTTCAAAAATCATCACAATCCGATTATTGGCATATTGGCACATTAGTATATAAATTGGCACATTAATAAATATGAATTTTGTAGAAGAATTGAAATGGCGTGGCATGATCCACGATATAATGCCCGGAACAGAAGAACAATTTCAGAAAGAGATGACTTCGTCTTATTTAGGTATCGACCCGACTGCGGATTCCCTGCACATCGGACATTTGGTCGGAGTTATGATGCTTAAACATTTGCAGCGGTCGGGGCATCGCCCGATTGCCCTTGTGGGCGGTGCAACCGGAATGATTGGCGACCCTTCGATGAAATCACAAGAACGTAATCTGCTTGATGAAACCACGTTGCGATATAATCAAAACGCCATCAAGGTTCAATTATCCAAGTTTTTGGATTTTGATTCCGAGCAACCGAATAAAGCCATTCTCGTAAATAATTACGATTGGACGAAAGATTATTCTTTCCTGGATTTCATCCGCGATATAGGAAAGTATATTACCGTTAATTACATGATGTCTAAGGATTCCGTGAAAAAACGGTTAAGTTCGGAATCGAATGTGGGCATGTCTTTCACCGAATTTTCCTATCAATTGCTTCAAGCATACGATTTTCTTTTTTTATATAAAGAATATGGTTGTAAACTACAAATGGGAGGTTCCGATCAATGGGGAAATATTACAACAGGAACAGAGCTTATCAGAAGAAAAGAAGGCGGGGAAGCTTTTGCCTTGACTTGTCCTCTGATTACAAAAGCCGATGGCGGTAAATTTGGGAAAACCGAATCGGGTAATGTTTGGTTGGACCGCCGTTATACTTCACCTTACAAATTCTATCAATTCTGGTTAAACGTAAGTGACGCTGACGCTGAAAAATATATTAAAATATTCACTATTTTAACAAAAGAAGAAATTGCCGCATTGGTTGCAGAACAAAATGCGGCGCCTCATTTGCGTCCGTTACAAAAACGCTTAGCCCAGGAAGTAACCATCATGGTTCACTCGAAAGAAGATTATGAGGCTGCCGTAGAAGCATCCAATATTCTTTTTGGAAGTTCGACTTCCGAAGCTTTGAAGAAATTAGATGAAGACACCTTATTAGCTGTATTTGAAGGCGTGCCTCAATTTGAAATTTCAAAAGAAGAATTATCCAAAGGTATTAAAGCGGTTGATTTGTTTGTGGAATCGGCAGCCATATTTCCGTCGAAAGGAGAAATGCGCAAGTTGGTACAAAGCGGAGGAGTAAGTCTTAATAAAGAAAAATTAGAGGTTCCCGACGTAGAAATCAATGTTTCATATTTGCTTGGCGGCAAATATTTGTTAGTCCAAAAAGGTAAGAAAAACTATTTTCTGTTAATCGCCAAGTGAAAATCTTAAGGAAAGATTTGCAATTTTGCCAAAAAGTAGTATCTTTGCATCGCTTTTCTAAAAAGCATTAGGATTGTCCCATGGTGTAGTGGTAGCACATCTGATTTTGGTTCAGCCAGCCTAAGTTCGAGTCTTGGTGGGACAACAAAAATCCTTGTAAATCACAAGTTTACAAGGATTTTTATTAATATCCAAATTGCTTAATAATATCGTGTATGTAATCCAATATCTCGATATTATATTCTTCCATCGTTTTCTCGTCTACGTTGACATAGTATCCAATTTGTGGGGCAGTCTTTTTCAAATGAGAAGCATACTGCAGATTTTCAACGGCTCTTTGGTAAATACGAGCATTAATTTCCATTTCCGGATTTAAATATTCAAGAATAGGCCTGTCGTCGATATTGATTGGAATATCATCTCCTAAAGGCACATCTTTTACATTGGCGATAAAATGACTAAGCAGCATATACTTATCATCTAAGGCAATTTGGGATAATGTGTTCTGCAAATTTTGGTTGCCGTATAATTCCGACAGGCGTAAGCCATCTATCACTATATTGTCTTCAGAACCGATAATTCCTATAACCGGCACGGAAGTTCCTATAAGACCATACCAAAGCTGGGCGTTTTTAAAAACCGAAGCGAAAGTTTTTATAGTAATTTTCAACTCATCGGGTGAAAATTGATGCACAGGTATCCATTGAACCATGATGCCGCCCGTATTAAGCCGTTTTTTACACATTTCATAATAATCTCGGCTAAAAACATTAGATGAACCCAAACTTGCCGGAAAGAATATATCGGCAACGATTACGTCGTAACTTTTGTTTGTGTTTTTGATATAATTCCGTCCGTCGTCTATAATGATGTTAACGTTTTTTGCATCAAGTACATGTTTGTTTTCCTCGCCAAAACACTTTGCCGCCTCCACAACTGATTTTGAGATTTCTACACAATCGATATTGATACCCGGAAATTCGTTTGCTCCTCTTAAGGTGATGCCCGCGCCAAGTCCTATGGCAAGCATATCTTTGGGATTTTGGTGAATAAGCAGGGGTAGTATTCCAAGACGTTGATGGTCTTCCGGACCATATAAGTCTGAGGTGTTTTGGCAATACCTGCGGTTGGTGGTTAAAAACTTCTGTTTGGTGGGAAAAAAGTTCGTTACGCTGGTTATTCCATAAGCATCTTCCTTATAAAAAAGGATTTTATAAGTTCCTTCCACATTTTGTCCCGGCTGTAAAAACGAAGTGGACATCTCAAATTTATCCCATTTGGGCAAAAATATCCCCAGAGCTACTGATAGTAAAATAGCGCTTAAAAGGGCGTATTTTTGTTTTCCGGTATTCCTGATATGTGTATTAAATCCAATTCCGGCAAGTACGGTTCCTGATAATGTGCAGATTATTCCCGAAAGTAATATCGTTCCTCTTATACCCAACATATTTACAAGGTAAAAAGCAGATAATAATGTCCCGGCCGAACAGAGAAACGTATTAAATCCAAGGGTGAAACCGGTCATTTTACCGGTATTCTTTTCTTCCGGAGCTGTGATTTTGTTTACAAGCGGAAATCCCATTCCCCATAAACAAGCAGGTAACAATATCGCTAAAGCGGAATATCCGAATTTTAGGATATTTGACATTAAGAATGAATGGTTGCCATACTTTTCAAACATAGTTGCACCGGAAGCAATGTTGTAAGAGATAACGGGCATTATATTTACGATATAAAGTCCGATGATAACCGTCGCCCCGGCTAAAATTTGCGAGAGTATAAAATAAAATAACGGGTTATCTTTTTTTGTAGCAATACGTCCGCCATAGACATTTCCGATAAACAGACCGGTAAAAAAAACTGTTAATATAACGGTAAAATCATAGGCGCTGTCCCGAAAAAACAAGGTTAACATTTTGGTTTGAAAAACCTCGAAAGTCATTGAAGCAAAACCCGATATACTATAAACAACGATTGCAGCGATTCCAATTATTTTTGAATATTTCGGAAGCTTCTTGACGATATTGTTAGCTTTTACCGTTTTTGTATTGTCTACGTTTCGATTCCGGACGAAAAGCGTCAGTGCGTAGCAAAGCAATATCAAACAAGCGGCCAACAGAACCGTTGTGGAAAGTCCAAACGCCCTTATCAGGAAATATCCGCATAACAGCGCTCCGGAAACCGATCCGAATGTATTTGCAGCATAAATATAAGCCGGACTTTTTATATTACCACCCATTTTTATAAGACATGGGGTTATCCCTCCTGCACATATTGTAGCGGGTAACATAAAAAGAAAACAGGTTAGCACGCGCATACCCATTGAGTTGTATCGTGCGAAAGCATCAACGAATTGGTACGCAAGGGGAGAAAGACCACAAAATACCGCAAATCCTATAATCGAAAGATTGAATGCGAGCCGTCGATTTTTATCCGCCAAAGCGCCGAATAAAATACTGCCGGCAGACAGTCCAACCATATAACAAGCTACCGTTACGGCAACAGCATACGTTTCACTTCCTAAAAGAAGCGACATATACCGCAGGCTTATTAGCTGATAAATAAGCGCCGCTATTCCCGCTAAGAACGAAATTGTTAATATTTTATCAGATAATAATTTTTTCATATTACATAAGGTACTGATATATACTTACATTTCAGGAGGTATATTTATTCGGAATGACAACCAGCTAAAATATTGAAATTAAGAGGCTGTCCCAAAAGTCATTGGTATACGTCATTACGAGGGGAAATAACGAAGCAATCTATTGAAAATCAATATACTTGATTGCTTCATTCTGTTCACAATGACGAAAAACCGAACTTTTGAGACAGTCTCAAATTTTTCTCAGTCTTTCTTAGTCTTTCTTAGTCTGCGCAATGATAACATCTAATTTATCATTGATAAGAGCTGTCAACTTACTTATCAGCTTATCTTTTTCATCAATCTGTTTTTCCAGATGGGCAATAATAACCGATGAATTTTTTGAAGTAAATTTAGTTTTCCCTAAAATAAGATACTCCGGTTTTGGCTCAGATAAAATCATTTTGTCATCGTCACTACCCGTACCATTGATAAGCCAATTGAAATCAACATCGAGAAAATTTGCCAATTGCATAACAATCGAAGGACTTGGTTTCCCTTTTCCATTACAATAGTTAGACAAAGTAGCCTCAGTAATTCTTGTTTCTTTTGCAATTTGATATTTGGAAATTCCTCTCTCCTCAATCACTCTCGTCAGTCTGTCTCTAAACATAAAATTATCCTAAATAAATTAATAATGAAAACAATTATAAAAATTAAGCCTTAACGCTTTGATTTTTCATAATTTAAGTATACATTTGCAAATCTAAATGAATAAGACAAATGTATAAATTTTAATTCAAAATGGAAGCAATAAAAAAGGGAAAAATTATTAAAAAGATTTCTTGGACAAAAACTTTAAGAAAGATGGAAGTCGGAGAATTTGTTATGGCAAACCTGTCGGAACGGATAAATATCGTCAGACATATCACCCGAATCTGTAAAGAAGAAAACAAAAAATTCAGCACAAAAAAGTTGGATGAAGAGAAGATTGAAGTGAAAAGAGAGATATAATAGGGTGTTGTGGGCTGGCTCGTTTTTTTGTAAAATCCGAGTAAACTCTAATGCTTTACTCACTTTGCTCCTAATTTTCCTTCGATATATCTAAATTCTTGTGTCTCTCCCGAAAATCCCCAAGCGTCAGAACCGACATCGTGCACGACGACGTAACTTGCGGCGCTGACAGGGTGCAAGAGCTTGCTCAGACCTGTGAAAACTTCTTTAACAAAAGCTGCTTTCTCATCGCGCGTGTTAGTACCTTCCGTGATTTTGATTTCCACAAAAAAGCTATTTTCTTTGCGAGTTGCAAGTGATTCTCCACCAACAAACCAATGCGTCGTAGGTGTGAAACTGACGTCAACTGCGATGACATCCTCAGCTTTATGTAGGATATTGACAGCAAGTTCGGTGAGAAGTTGCGCAGATTGTATGGCAGTTTTCTCTGATTCGAGTGTACCAAGACTGGCTTTGAGATACGGCATATGATTCTCCTTTCGATTTTTAAGATTTTATAAGAAAACACAAATGTAGAGACGTTGTGTGCAACGTCTCTACAGATATATCCCAATCCTGCCAAAGATTACATATTTATCCGTTCCGAATATCCAATTGAAAAAATTGAAATCTACAATCAATCTGGTATTTGTGTATTGATAAATGATAACGTAACGGATAAATTAGATATTTCGAGCTTGGCAGGCGGATTTTACTTTGCCCGGATTCATGTGGCCGGAATGCCGGTAAGTAAGAAAATTGTTATTAACTAATGTTTCGCACATGAAATAACCCTGCAAAAAAGGGAAAATAGATAAAAAAAGTAGCATATTTTTTTTGCTAATGTCATTGAAAATGACTACATTAGCGTTGAATTTCCAAATCATAA